>Ga0163144_10000045_pt1 | contig 254802 bp, 191 predicted proteins | sample OliLak19BULKMAT1_FD_123175 | JGI IMG/M metagenome (GOLD analysis project Ga0163144, IMG submission 123175) | Freshwater microbial mat bacterial communities from Lake Vanda, McMurdo Dry Valleys, Antarctica - Oligotrophic Lake LV.19.BULKMAT1 | ecosystem: Environmental > Aquatic > Freshwater >... | reverse complement strand
GTGGGCATGCACACGTCGGTCGACATGCGCCAGAGGTTGTCGAGATCGGCGTTCCAATCCGTCGCCACGCGTCGGCTGCTGGCGTCGGCCAGGCGGCCGCCGGGGAAGTAGGCGTTGGCCAGGATCGGTTCGTCGACGGTGGGCGGCAGTTGCTTGCGGATGCGCCCGATCTGGTCGCGCACGTCGGCGGCGGCGAAGTCGATATTGCGGCCGAGCGTGAACTCGACGTCGACCTGAGCTGCTTCATCGCGGCTGACCGCGGTGATCAGGCGGACGCCTTCGATGCCGGCGATGGCCTCCTCGATGCGCTTGGTGACATCGTTCTCGACCACCGCCGCCGAGGCGCCGAGGTAGGTGGTGGTGATCGAGATCACCGGCGGATCGATGTCGGGAAACTGGCGTACCGGCAATCGCCACAGCGCCGCGGCGCCGATCACCAGCAGCAACGCATTGATCACCGTGGCCAGCACCGGCCGCTTGATCGAGAGGGACGAGATCAGCATGGCTGGCTACTCGCGCTTGGCGGCGGCCGGCTTGGCCGCCGCCGGCTTCGCTGCGTCACCAGACGGCTTGGCGCCGGGCGGTACGGCGCCGACCGCGGGATCCTCCACCGTCGCCACCTTGGCACCCGGGCGCAGGAATTGCAGACCGCGCACCGCCACCTGCTCGCCGGCCTTGAGTCCGTCGATCACCTGCACCTCGCCGCGCCGACGCGCACCCAGGCGCACCGGGCGGCCTTCGGCGACACCACCGGCGATGACGAAGACGCTGGCCTGGTTGCCGGAGACCATCACCGCTTCCTCGGGCACCAGCAACGCGCCGACGATCTCGTCAATGACCAGTTCGACATCGAGGAACATGCCGGCGCGCAGAGCGTGGTCAGGGTTGGGCAGGGCGGCATGCACGGTCACCGCCCGCGTCGCCGGATCGACGGCGGTATCGACGGCGGTGAGCGTGCCGGCGAATACGCGACCGGGATGCGCGGCGGTGCGGCCCTGCACCGCCAGGCTGGCGCGCAGCCGTCCGAGGTGGCGTTCGGGGACGGCGAAGGCCACCTTGACCGCATCATCCTGCACCAGCGTCGACACCACCGTGCCCGGCGTCACCAGCGCTCCCGGGCTGACCTGGCGCAGACCGAGCCGGCCGGCGAAGGGCGCCACGATGCGCAGGTCGTCGCGCCGCGCCTGCGCCTGCGCCAACTGGGTTTCGGCCACGGCGACCTGGTAGCTGCGCTGGGCGAGATTGTCGGCGGTGCCGACGCCGCGCGTGAGCAGGCCCTCGGCGAGGGCGAGTTCGCGCTTGGCGTTGGCCTGGCGCGCTTCCGCCTCGCGCACCTGGGCGAGCGCCGCCTCGGCGTCGAGCTGCACCAGGACGGTGCCCGCCTTTACCTCCGCACCTTCGGGCAGATCGAGCCGGGCGATGGTGCCGGCGGTACGGACGGTGAGTTCCACCGACTCGGCGGCGTGCACGGTGCCGACCGCGTCGACCACTACCGGCAGCGCGGTCGAACGCACCGGCGCCAGGCTCACCTGCACCGGCGGAAACTGGCCACCGCCGGCGGGGCCGGCGGCGGGGCGGCCTCTCCACCACGTGCCGGCCGCGAAGCCGCCGCCGGCAGCGAGCAGGCAGAAGACCAGGACGGTCACCACCAGGACGCTGGTGGAGGACTGCTGCGTTGGCAGCGGCTGCACGGTGACGCCCGGCGAGCGAACGGGTTCCGGTGGCGGGGACTGCTGGGTCACGGCTTCTCCACCGATCTGGGTGCGGGAACGGACGCTGGTGCACCGGCAGCGGGTTCGACCCGCCCCAGGCTGCCCGCCTCGCCGACCGCGGCGGCCCACAGCACCAGCGCCTGGGCCAGGCCGTGGCGCGCCTCGACCGCTTGTTCGCGCGCGGTCTGCAGGGCCTGCTGGGCGGTGATCACGTCGGCATTGCCGGCAGCGCCGGCGCCCAGGCGCTCACGCGCCAGATCGAGTTCGCGACCGGCCAGGCCAGCGGTCTCGTTAGCGACGGCGAGCACGCGCCGGGCGCTGGCGAGATCGAGCACGGCACCACGCACCTCGGCGGCGATGCGCCGCTCGGCGTCGCGGCTGCGCACGCGTTCGGCGGCGAGGACGGTGTCCCGGCTGGCGAGCGCGGCATTGAGGCGGAAGCCGTCAACCAGGGGCACGTCGAGCACCACGCCGGCCGACCACACCGCTTCCAGGCGGTCGGCCTCGGGGCCGTTCCAGCCGTAGTCGCCTTCCAGGCGCAGGCTGGGCAGCCGTTCGGCGGACAGCGCGTCGCGGTCGCGCTGGCGCGCGCGCAGCACGGCGCGCCAGCGCGCGAATTCGCCGCGCTGGGCACCGGCCCGCGCCAGGGCGGCGGCGGCATCGCCGTGGGCGGGGTCGTCGCGCAGCGGCACGGTGTCGAGCCCACCGATCGGGCTGAGCGCCTGCGCCGGATCGCTGTCGATGGCGCGGGCGAGCACGACGCCGGCAAGGGCGGCCTGGTTCTCGGCGAGCAGCACCGCCCCGCGCGCGGCCGAGACCCGGGTGGCGGCGCGCACGGCATCAAGCTGCTCGCCGGCACCGGCCTGCACCAGGGCGTCGGCGATGGCGCGCAGGTCCTCGGCTAGGCGCAGCGAATCGCCGGCGGTGGCGGCCAGGGCCTGGGCGCGCGCCAGGCGCAGCCAGGCGGTGGCGGCGATGGCGGCGGCGCGCTCGACCGTGAGGTGACGATCGATGGTGGCGACGTCGACATCGAGGCGGGCGGCGTCGAGACGGCGCCAGGCCGCCAGGTCGAGCAGCGTCTGTCCCAGGGTCAGCCGTGCGTCCCAGGAGTTGAACGGCCCGAAGGTCTGGCCATCGCCGAAGAAGCTGGCGACGGTGCGACGCTCGACACTGGCCTCGCCGGAGAGCGTCGGCAACAGCGCGCCGCGTGCGAGACCGACGCGCTCGCGCAGGTCGACCACGGCGAGGTCGGCCAGGCGCACGTCGGCGACAGCGGCGGCGTGCGCCACCGCCTCGGCCAGGGTCATGTTGCGGACGGCAACCCCGGCTTCGCCGCCGTTGATGCCGCCGAGGGCGGCGACCAGCGTGACGACCAGGGTGACGACGCGCACGCGCAGATTCATGCCGCGATCCCGCGCAGGTAGAGATCGAGATGGGCGACGATCAGCGCGTCGAGATCGCAGCGGTCGTAGGGATGGAACGAGCCGCGCCAGAGCGAGGCGAAGACAACGTTGCCGATCAGCAGGCGCGCGGCCAGGTCGAGATCGAGATCAGGGCGGAACTCGCCGGCGGCGATGCCGCGGCGGAGGATGGCGATGTGCAGGCGGCGGGCGCGGATGACCACCTCGTCGAGGTAGAGCCGGGCCAGCGCCGGGAAACGCCCGACCTCGGCCATGAGCACGCGGCACAGCCCACCGGCCGGCGTGTTCGCCATCCGCGGCCAGGCGTCGCCGATGATGCGGCGCAGCAGGTCGGCCGATGGTCCGCGGTGTTCGGCAAGTAAGCGTTCGCCGTGTTCGACCAGCGGTACCACCGCCTCACGCACCACTGCGGTGAACAGCGCCTTCTTGCTGCGGAAATACAGGTACAACGCCGCTTTGCTCACCCCGGCGCGAGCGGCGACGTCCTCCATGCGGGTGGCGGCATAGCCATGCGTGGTGAAGCAGGCGAGCGCAGCGTCCACGAGTTCTCCAGGCCGGGCCGCCTTGCGACGCCGCCAACGCGGTGTGGCGCGCTGGCGCTGGCGGGACGCGGGCGCTGGCCGCGGGCGACGGATGATCACGGCGGCCATGGACAAGGCTGGTTATCGCCACCGGCGACGGCGTCAAGACTACTGACCGGCTAGTCAGATAGTGGCGATAAAATAGCTGATGGCTGATGGCTGCTAGCAAGTCGTCCCTGGGACGTGCGGCGGTGCGGATGGTCACTGGGCGGATGAGGACGTCAGTCTCACTGACCTACCCAAGCGACAGGCCAGCAGCCAGCAGCCAGCAGCCAGCAGCCAGCAGCCAGCCACCGACAGCCGCCGACCTACTTTGCCAGATACCGCTTCAGCAGCGCCGTGGTCGCCGGATTGAAACCGGTGATCGCCGCCTTGGCATTGCCGCGCGTCGCGGCGAGCTGCGTGCGCACCTGCTTGGCGAGCACCTTGCCCAGTTCGACGCCCCACTGGTCGAAGCTGTTGATGCCCCAGACGAAGCCCTGCACGGCGGTGCGGTGCTCGTAGAGGGCGAGGATCTGACCGCAGGTGCGCGCAGTCAGCGCCTCGGCCATCAGCACGTTCGACGGGCGGTTGCCGGGGAAGACCTTGTGCGCGACCAGCGCCTCGGCGACGCCCTCGGCGCGCACCTCGTCGGCGGTCTTGCCGCCGGCCAGGGCGTCGGGCTGGGCGAAGAAGTTGGCCATCAGCTCGTCATGGTTGGCCACCGCTTCGCCGGCGACCTTGGCCGGCTGCTGGCTGGTGCGGAAACCGATGAAGTCGGCGGGCACGACGCGGCCCTGGTGGACGAGTTGGTAGAAGCTGTGCTGGCCGTTGGTTCCCGGCTCGCCGAAGTTGATCTCGCCGGCCTCGAAGGGCAGTTCGCTGCCGTCGAGCGCCACGCGCTTGCCGTTGGATTCCATATCCACCTGCTGGATGTGCGGCGCCAGCTTGAGCATGGCCTGGCAGTACGGCAGCAGGGCGCGGGTGGCGCGGCCGAGGAAAGTGGCGTTCCAGACGCCGAGCAGGCCCATGATCACCGGCAGGTTCTTCTCCAGCGGTGCGCTCTGCAGGTGCTGGTCGATCGAGCGCGCGCCAGCCAGGAACTCGGCCACGCGCTCGGGGCCGTACTGGAGCGCCAGCGGCAGCACGCCGACCGCGCTACACACGCTGTAGCGGCCGCCGACCCAGTCCCAGAAGCCGAAGGCGTTTGCAGGGTCGATGCCGAAGGCCTCGACGTCCTTGAGATTGGTCGACACCGCCACCATGTGCTTGGCCACGGCCTTCTTGCCCAGCTTCTTCATCAGCCAGGCGCGCACGGTGCGCGCGTTGAGCATGGTCTCGGCGGTGGTGAAGGTCTTGGAGATGACCACCACCAACGTGGTCGCCGGGTCGAGTCCTTCGAGCGCGCGGGTCACGTCGACCGGATCGACGTTGGCGAGAAAGCGCAGGCGGCGGCCGGCGGCGGCCTTGGCGCAGGACTTGTCGGTGCGCAGGGCCTCGTACACGAACTCGGGGCCGAGGTAGCTGCCGCCGATGCCGATGGCGACCACGTCGGTGAGATTCTTGCCGGTGGCACCCTTCCACTTCCCGGAGCGCACCGCCTTGGCGAAGGCGTTGATCCGCCCCAGCACCTCGTGGACCTGCGCCACCACGTCGACGCCATCGACGACCAGGCGGTCGGTCTTGGCCGCGCGCAGGGCGGTATGGAGGACGCTGCGGTTCTCGGTGGTGTTGATGCGGTCGCCACGGGCCAGGGCGGCGAGGCGACCAGGCAGGTCGACGGCGCGCGCCAGCTCGAAGAGCAGGCGCATGGTCTCGGCAGTGGCGTTCTGGCGGCTGAAGTCGAGGAGCAGGCCATCGACCTCGGCGGTCATCGCCGCGCAGCGCGCACGGTCCTGCATGAGATCGCGCAGGTGGGTGGCGCGGATGCTGGCGACATGGTCGGCCAGGACCTTCCACTGCGGTGAGCTGGCGATCGAACGGGCGGTGGCCGGAACGGGCATGGGAAGTCTCCGAGGCGGCTTCTAGCCGGCTGCACGCGGGGGGACAAGCATGACGTGGCACGCCAACGTCGGTGCGCCGGCGACGATCAGGAGATCTGGAGATCGGGAGATCGGGAGATCGGGAGATCGGGAGATCGGGAGATCGGGAGATCGGGAGATCGGGAGATCGGGAAGAGTTGATGAAGCGCGAGGCGCCATGGCCTGGCCCGCCAGGACGCGATCACGGCAGGTCGACGTCGATCCAGCCGGCGACCTGGTCAGGCAGCAGCCAGATTCCTGCCTGGGTCGCCGCGGTGGTGATGCCATCGGTGACGCACTCGGCGGCTAAGGCCTGCCTGTAGACGCCGCTGGCCCGTGCCCGGGCGCCGACCAGCACGTTGGTGCCCTGGCGAAACAGTTGCACTTCGGCCAGACCACCGCCCATACCCTGCCAGCGCTTGATCGCCACACGTATGCGGTCGAAGCGCTCGCGCGGCACCGGGAAGGTGGCGCTCTGGTCGGTCGATGCCCGCCAGGGCAGTTCGCGATCGACCAGGGATCCAACCACGGTCTCACCACGGAGGAAGTTGATGTCGACAGCCAGAGTGCCGCGGTCGTTGTAGGCGCCGTTGTGCTGGTTCCACAGCACCAGCTGCTGATCAGGGGCGGGCACGAAGGGCGGCGGCACGACGGGGGCCGACACCGCGGTGACGACCGACACGCTGGCGACGATCGCCGGGTCGCACCATACCGCCCACGCCGCACTGTGGGAACCGGGACACTCCACCCGCAGTTCGAGCGCCCGCACTCCGACCACCGGCACCTGGTAGGCCTGGACGACCTCAGGCAGCGCCACCGGCTGCGAACGCCATAGCTCGCGCCCATCGCCGAGGATCACGAAGGTCTGCGGACTTCCGCAGGCGAAGAGGACCGCGCAGCGTCCCGCCAGAGCCTGCGCCCCAGCGGGAAGCTGGAAGGCGATGCGCGATTGCGCGCCGCTGGCGACGGGATGCGCCCACAGGCTCTTCGGTACCGCCACCCCGGCCACGACCACCGGCTTCCCATCCCCGCCGACCCCACGCAGAAGCTTGCCTCCGAAGACCTCGGCTGAGGTCTCCACCAGATCGGCGAGATAGGTCGATCCGGGCGGCACGGTGGATTGCGCGCTCGCGGCCCGCACCCCCAAAGCTCCGATCTCCGCGGCGTGCGCGCTGGCGACCTTGGTGCTAGCGTGGGCACGGGCGAAGGCGTCGATCAGCACGGCAAGCGCGCGGCCTTGCTCGGGCGTCCGACACGGACGTTTGCCGGCCTCGACCAGCGCCGCCCAGGCCTTCTCGGCGTTGGCCTCGGCGGGGCCGACCGCCAACACGCGTTGATGCGCACGCAGGGCGTCGACCAGGGGATGCGCGCCGATGGCGTCGATGGCGGCGTTGGCGGTGGAGGCGTCGGCGCGCAGCGCGGCCAGCGCGGCGAGCACGCGGTCGTCGGCGCTCTGCGCCGTCCACACCGTGGCGATCAGGCGTTCGGCGTCCTTGGGGTGGATCTCGTCGAGCGGCACGGTGAGTCCGGCGCGGTTGCCGTTGCCGAGATCCAGGGTCAGCCGCACGCCCTTGGCGGTGACCTCCTCGACCACGCCCTGCACGCTGCCGCGACGCTGGGTGGTGAGCAGGTCGACCGGTTTCCCGCGTTGCCGATTGATCGCCTCGGGGAGGGCCTTGGCACGCACCTCGGCCGCCGCCAGCACGGCGTCGACACGATCGAGCGCCACCCGGTCGGCGCCACGGTCGCGCCTGGCGGTCGCCACCCGGTCCACGACCGCCTTTGCCGAGCCGGCGATCAGGTCGGCGACCAGCGTGCCGGACAGCGTCGCCCAGGCGGCCGCGCTGGCGTCGCGTCGCGTCGCCTCCGCCTGATCCAGGTCGCTACGCAGCTTGGTCAGCGTGGGCTGGGCGGCCATCACGCCGGCAGCCCAGGCGATCGTCGCCAGGCGTTCGCCGGCGGCGGCCAGCGTGGCCGCATCGCCGACCTGTGCCGCCGCCGCGGCCGCGGCCAACACGGTGTCGACCACGCCCTGGGCCTGGGCACGTACCGCCGTGACCAAGGCGGCCTGGCGTGCGGTCAGTGCTGGCGCCAGCGCTGGCGGCACCGCGTCGGCCAGGATCAGCGCCTGATCGAAACGCTGCGCCGCGGCGGCCGCCCGGACCCGGGCTTCGATGTCCGTCCACGCGATGGCGGCAGCGGTGGCGCGGCGGGCTTCCACCGCCGCCACCGCCAGGGCGACGCGTTCGGCGAACTCGGCCTCGGCCGGCGTACCCTTGGCGTGGTCGTTCACCTTGCGCAGGCGGACGATGGCTTCGCCATAGCCGTCGGGGTTGCTCTCCACCCAGGCGCGGGCGTGCGCGAGGGCGCGTTCCAGTTCGGCGTGACGGTCGGCGGTGGCCGCTGTCGGCACCGGCACCGGCACCGCCGCGACCGTGGCCGTGGCCGCGACCAAAGGCTCGACGTCCGTTACGCTCGCCAGTGCCGGCGGCGGAGCGGTCGGGCCCACCAACGCGAAGCCCAGGCCGACGATCACGGCCAGACCGGCGAGGACGGCGCCGACCATCAGCAGCGGCGGACGCGCCTTGGCCGGGTGGCGTTCGCTGCGCGTTGCGGCGCGTCCGCGGCGTTCACCCGAAGCGCGTACCAGCGCCGGCGTGCGGCCGGCGAGGATGTCCTCGATGGCGGCGACGACCACGTCGCCGGAGGCCGGGCGCTTGGCCTGGTCCTTGGCCAGCAGGCGCGCGATCAGTGCCGCGGTGGCGGCGCTGGTGCCGGGCGCCACCTGGTCGAGAGCCGGCGCCGGCGCGGTCAGATGCTGGGACAGGATCACCGCCGAGGTCGGACCTTCGAAGGGTGGCCGTCCGGCGATGAGATGGAACAACGTCGCGCCCAGCGCATAGAGATCGGTGGTGGCGTCCAGCTGATCGAGATCGCCGCGGGCCTGCTCGGGCGCCATGTACAGCGGGGTGCCGATCGAGGCGCCGGTCTGGGTCAGCTCGCTGTCGTCGTCCTCGTGCTTGGCGAGGCCGAGGTCGAGGATCTTGGCGGAACCGTCCGGCGTGATCATCACGTTGTCGGGTTTGATGTCGCGATGGACCATGCCGGCGTGGTGGGCGGCCGCCAATCCGGCGGCGACGTCGCGGGCGATGGTCAGGGCGCGCTGTTCCGCGAACTTCCCGTCGCGTCGCATCACCGTGCGCAGGGTCTCGCCGGGCACGAACTCCATGGCGAAGTACCACAGCCCGCTGTCGGCGTCCTGGCCGGCATCGACGCCCTGCACCAGGTTGGGGTGCGCGATCAGCACCGACGCGCGCGCCTCGCGCTGGAAGCGTTCGATGTAGTTGCGGTTGCGCGCCAGCGCCGGCGGCAGGACCTTCAGCGCCACCAGGCGATCCATCGACACCTGGCGGGCCTGGAACACCGCGCCCATGCCACCCTGGCCGAGCTTGGCCACCAGTTCGAAGCCGCCGATGACCTTGGGCAGATTGGTCTGCGTCGAATTCCCTCCCAAGGCCACCGCCGAACGCACGACCACGCCCGGTGAACGCACGGGACGGGGACGGTTGGCGGACGGGTCTGATGCGGCTGGCGGCTGGTCCATGGCGGTCGGGATTCCTGGGAACCATACCACCCGTATCGCCTGGTCCGCCAGGGCGGCTGTAGGCAATCCCTGCGGGTGAGCTCCGGAGCGTCGACGCTGCCCTGTCGGCCTCCGCGCCCCAGAACGTCCGAACCGGGGCAATCAGACGTGCGGCCGTACGGACGTTCGGTCCGAACGTCCGAACGTCCAAGACCGAACGTCCGTACGTCCGAACCGGTGCGATCACCCCCCCCGCGCTGCCAGACCCACGCAAGCCGCCGCCAAGGCCAGGATGATCCAGGTGGCGCGATCGCGCAGGGCGTAGGCGACCGGATCGTGGCTCATCTCGCCGCGCGCTGTGGCCAACCACAACCGGCACAGCCAGCCGATCAGCAGCGGCACGCCGGCCCACAGCAGCAACGGCACCCGGTACAGGCCGCGGGCGACGTCGGTGGAGACGTACAGCGCCAGCACCAGCGCGCTGATGAAGCCGCTGACCACACCGAACAGGGTCAGGATCGGCAGGTCGCCGGTGCGGTAGCCGCGGCGGGTCTCAGGTTCGTGGCCCTGCCCGCCGGCGCGGTACAGGTCGCCGCAGCGCTTCATGAACGCCAGGCTGAGGAACAGGAAGCCGCCGAAGGCGAGCAGCCAGGGCGAGACGGTGTGGCCGCTGGCGAAACCGCCGCCGATCAGCCGCGCGCCGTACAGGCCGGCGAGCACCAGCACGTCGAGGATGGCGAGCGTCTTCAGCCAGGCGCTGTAGAGCAGCGCGACCATGGCGTAGACCGTCAACGTCCAGGCCGCCGTGGGCGAGGCCGAGGCGGCCAGGGCGATGCCACCGGCGAGCAGCAGGGCGCCGGCGATCAGCGCCGAGGTCGGCCGCACGCGGCCGGCGGCGCAGGGACGCCGGCGCTTATGCGGATGCCGGCGGTCAGCGTCGAGATCGACCACGTCGTTGATCAGGTAGGCGCCCGATGCGGTCACGCACCACGCGATCAGGCAGGTCAGCGTGGCGATGCGCGCCGCGGAATCGCCCCAGGCATGGGCGGTGAGCAGCGGCACCGCCACCAGCAGATTCTTCACCCACTGCTGTGGCCGCGCCGCCTCGGCCAGGCCGATCAGCAGGGGCTCGCCACCAGCGAAGCTGCGCGCCACCGTGGTCACCGCCGCCGCCTGGCGCTGGCGCGTCGCACCGCCGATGACCACCGCCGCGTGGGCGTGCTTCCACACCGCGACATCGACCCCGGCGTCGCCGGCGTAGTCGAATCCCTTTTCGCCGAAGCGCTCCACCAGCGCCGCCGCCTTGTTCGCGCCTTTGACGTTGACGCCATCGGCGCTGGCCACCACCTCGCTGAACAGTCCCAGATGATCGGCGACGCGCTGGGCGGTGAGCCGGTGCGCAGCGGTGGCCAGCACCAGGCGACGGCCGCGGCGGTGCTCGTCGCGCAGGAAGTCGATCAGTGCATCGTGGTAGGGCAGGGTGGCGACGTCGAGCACGGCGCGACGCGCCAGTTCCTCCTTCAACCGCGCCTTCCCCGCCAGCAGCCAGCCCGGCATCCGCCAGAGGTCACCCGGCCGCTGCCGCGCCAGCGCGATCACCGTCTCGGCGAGGGTGTCGCCACGCACCAGGGTGTCGTCGAGATCGACGCACAACGGAACGTCATTGCCCCCGCCATCCATCACGCCGCCGCATAGCCGTCGAGCAGCGCCTCGATGCGCCGGAACACCTCGCGCATCGTCTCCGCCTCCGGCAGCAGGGTGATGCGGAAGCGATCGCGGTAGGGGACGTTGAAGCTGGTGCCCGGCGCCACCAGCACGCCCTGCTTCTCAAGCAGGTCGAGCGCGAAGCGCTGGTCGTCGAAGCCGGGCAGCACGCCGGGCCTGATGCCGACGAACGCGTAGATGGCGCCCTGCGGCACCATCGCGGTCAGGTACTTCGAACGCGCCACCCCGTCGACCACGGCCTGGCGGGTCTGGTACAGACGGCCGCCCGGCTGGCAGAGATCGCGGATGGACTGGTGCCCACCGAGCGCGGTCTGCACCGCCCACTGGCCGGGGACATTCGAGCACAGGCGCAGGCTGGCGAGCAGATCGAGGGCGAGCAGGTAGTCGCGGGCGTGCTCCTTCGGCCCGCTGAACGACAGCCAGCCGACCCGCCAGCCGCAGGCGCGGTAAACCTTGGACAGGCCGCCGAAGGTGCCGCACAGGGTGTCGCGTGCGAGTGTGGCCACCGGGACATGCTCGGAGCCGTCGTAGGTGATCTGGTCGTAGATCTCGTCGGAGAACAGCACCAGATTGCGCGCCTGCGCCAACGCGCACAGGCCCTGGATGACGGCGCGCGGATAGACCGCGCCGGTGGGGTTGTTGGGAGTGATCAGCACCAGTGCCTTGGTGCGCGGCGTGACCAGGCGTTCGACCACGGCAGGGTCGGGCACGAAGCCACGGTCGGGCGGACAGGGATAGTGCACGGCGGTGCCGCCGGCGAGGTTCACCGCCGCCGTCCACAGCGGGTAGTCGGGGCTGGGCACCAGCACCTCATCGCCGGGATCGAGCAGGGCGCGGGTGGCGAGCAGGATGAGTTCGCTGACGCCGTTGCCGATGAACACCTCCTCGGCGGTGACGTCCATGATCCCGCGCGCCTGCTGCTGCATCACCACCGCCTCGCGGGCCGGGAAGATGCCCTTCTGATGGCTGTAGGGATCGGACTGCTGGAGATTCTCGACGATGGCCTGGCGCATCGCCTCGGGGGCGCGGAAGCCGAAGGCGCCGGGATTGCCGATGTTCAGCTTGATGATCTCGCGACCGGCCTTCTCCAGCTCGGCGGCACGACGGGCCAGCGGGCCACGGATCTCGTAGCGGACGGTGCTCAGCGATCGGGAGGGCGCGAGATGGGGCAGAGGCATGGTCGACCTGTGGCGGTAGGAGGCGCCGTGCCGGCGGCACGGCGCAGCGACGGACAGTGGGGACGGCTCACGGATGTGCGGAGGCGGTGGCAGCCCGAGGGGCTCGACCACCGGGCGCAGGAGCAGGACGGCGACGATCGGACGCGCGAACCATGCGGAGGGAGAGGGTAGGCGCGGGCGCGTGGCGTCCAGCGCTTGGGCCGGAACGGGTGCCGGGCACCGCCAGGAATGGCGACGGCGCCGACCAGCCAACCATCACCCCTGGCCGGCTCCGCGCCGGTGGCTTCAGAAATGCCAGGTCACCGTCACCTGCACCTGATCATCGCGCGCCAGGCCGGAGAGCTGCACATCGTCGGCGGGCACGTCGAGGAACAGCAGGCCGCGCACCGCCGCGGTGAACTGGCTCGACAGCCGCCACTGCGCTTCGATGACGCCGAACACCGACCCGAAGGTGGTGTCGTAGTACCCGCCGACGGTGAACCGGGTGTCAGCGGCGTCATTGCGGCGCAGCCGAGCGGCCAGGAAGAGGTCGTCCTGGTAGGGCGTGGTCGCGTCGGCGCCGCGCTCATCCCAGGCGTACTCGGCAAAGAGATCGAGATCCCAGGAGGTGCCGGCGATGCCCGGCCAGGGATGCTCGACCCCCGCCACCAGCGCCGCGAACGCCGCGCCCTGGCCGCCGCGCTGGATGGCCTCGGCCTTCAACAGCAGGAAACGCGTCGTCCATTGCACGTCGACGCCGATCTGATCGACGACGTCGTAGTGTGGCCGCAGCGCCAGTGCGCCGTCGACCACGGCGGCTTCGAGACGGGGATCGCGGACAGTGCCGTGGAAGACCGACACGCCGGCGTCGAGCTCGCGCCAGCGCCGCGTCGCCCGGGCGGCGACGCCGAGGTGGCGGGCGGCGCCATCGGCGTCGTAGATGGGATCGTCGACCGCGATCGGCACCGCCGGACGCAGGCGGCCCTCGACGCCGGGGAAGGTGCGTTCGCGGAAGCCGGCCAGGGCGTGCAGCTCGACACCGCCCCAGTCGCGGATCAGCGCCAGACTGGCCATGGGCTGGCCGAGCTTGGCGGATTCGCGCACGTCCTCGACCAGATCGACCTGGTTGACGACGTCGACGAGGTGACGCGACTCGGTGACGCCCCAGAACACCTGGCGCACGCCCAGCCAGCCCTCCCAGCCCTGACCGGCGTACAACCAGCTCGCCTCGCGCAGATCGGCGTGCGTGCGCTCGTCATCGCGCTGGTCGATCCGGCCGAAGGCGATCACCCGCACCTGCTGGCGACCGCCATCCCAGTCCGCGCGCAGTTCGGGCGCGGCGGCGAGCGCGGCAGAGGCCTGGTAGTCCTGGCCGACGAAGGCCCCCTCCTCGGCGAACCAGGTACCCTCGGCAGTGATCCACCCGCCGAGGCTGGTCGCGGCGGTGGCGGGAACCGCGAAGGCGGTGAGGAGAAGCGCGACCGGGATGGCTGATGGCTGATGGCTCCCTCCCGCAGGTGTGCTCGGCGCGTTGCGCCTGCGCGCACCTGCTGACGGGCTGATCACGCGGGGCCCTGCCCGCGTGATCGGGATGGCTGATGGCGAGAAAGTCTGCGGTGACTCGGTGGTCACCCGCCTGGGCCGAACGCCGCCGACCCAGGCGGCGATCAGCGGACCCGATCGACGAGCCAGCGGCCAGCAGCCAGCAGCCAGCAGCCGGCGCGCTCCGCGCCCTCTCACCGCACCGCCCGCGCCATCGCCGCGTCGGTGAAGTCGGCAGCGGTGAGCCCGCTGCGGAAGACGTAGGGCGACAGGTCGATGGTGGTGGCCGCACCGCTCTGCGCATTGCTCATACGCAGGCGTTGCGGTCGCCAGTGGCGATCGAGGTAGCGCTTCCAGTCGTCCAGCCGCAGCGACTTGAGCGGCCGATCCTGAAGGTCGAACGAGTCGATGCGCACGGGCTGGAAGCGTTCCTGGTCGATCCAGGCTTCTTGACGGCGGTACCCGGAATCGGCGTACACCGGGCGCATCTCGACGACATGGCAGGGACGGCCGTCGAACGCCTCATCGCGGCGGTGGACATAGGTCCAGCGCTCCAGCGCCCAGGGCACCAGATCCTCGTAGCTGAATTCGCTGCCGACGAAGGCGCCGGTGCGGCCGCGCACAGCGATGCGCTTGGTACGGCGCAGGGCGGGCAGGTGCAGCCATTGGTCCTCATCGCGATCGCGGTGGGCATGCGCGAGCAGCGCGGTGCCGGCGATGTCGCGCGGCTCGCGGAAGACGATCAGGCTGCGCGGCGCGTCGGCGACGTCTTCGAGGATGCTGAAACGGAACTGCCGGCGCACCTCGCCGCCCGCGCGGTCGATCAGCACCATGGTCGCCTCGGACAGGCTGTCGCCGAAGCCGGCATCGCGACGTTTCATCTCCTCGGCGATGCGCCGGCCGGCGGCAGCGGCATCGACCGGGATCGTCGGGGCGTCAGCCGTCTCGGCAGCGGCGAGGACGGTAATGGCGGTGAGCACGGAGAGCACGGAGAGCAGGACGCTGCGGACGGATTCAGGTCGATTCATGGACGGCTCCCGTGCGCACCAGCGGCGCCGCCACCCTGGCCCGGTCGCGGCGCGGTGCCAGCAGGGCAAGCGCCGCCGGCAGCACATAGAGATCGAAGGCCAGGCCGAGCAGCAAGGCATACGAGATGAAGATGCCGAATTCGGCGGTGGGTCGGAACGACGAGACGGCCATGGTGGCGAAGCCGCCGACCACGATGGCGGTGGTGCGCACCGCGCTGGCGCCGATGGCCAGGCGGGTGGCGTCGATGGCGTCCTGCCACGATCGACCGGCGGCGCGTTCGCTGCGGAAGCGGCCGAGGAAATGGATGGTGTCATCGACCACGATGCCGAGGGCGATGGCACCGATCAGCGTGGTGGCGATGTTGATGCGCACGCCGCACAGGCCCATCAGGCCGAAGGTGCAGGCCAGCGGCAGCAGGTTGACCAGCGCCGCGATCAGCCCGACCGCCAGCGAACGCGCCACGATGGGGAAGAGCACCAGCAGCGGCAGCACCATGCCAGCGATCGAGAAGGTCTGGGTGCGGGTGATGTGGCTATCCATGTTCGCCCACAGCACGGTGGTGCCGGTGACGTCGAGCTGCGCTGGCGACCCGGCGAAGCAGCGCGCGAACAGCGCTTCGATGTCGCTGCGCAGGGCGAGCAGCGCGCGTGACGACAGGTAGGCGGTGAGCGCCACCACCTGGCAGCGTTGGCGGTCCGGGGTGAGGAAGTCGCGCAGGTCGTCGTTGCCGGACAGTTCGCCGAGGAAGACCACTTCGTCGAGCTGGCGGCGGTCGAGCGCGGTCAGCGGCTGGCGACGCGCCGCCTCAGCGCCGGCCAGGGAGATCCAAGCGCGTTCGACCAGATCGGTGGCGGTCAGCACCTTGCCCACCGCCGGCAGCGCGCGCAGCTCGGCCTCGAAGGCGACCAGGCGGCGGAACTCGGCGGGATCGGTCCAGCCGCTGCCGGCCGGAAAGCGCACCGAGAGCGCCAGCGGGCTCTGGAAGAATCCGGCGGCAGCGATGTCGTCGTAGGCACGTGCCACTCCGGTCCAACTGCGGAAGAAGCGCGAGTAGTCGGTATCGGTGTGCACGCGGGACAGTCCGGCCATGGCCACCAGCGACAGCACGACGATGGCCAGCGCCGGCACCCGTACCCGCCGGGTGCCGCGCTGCAGCCAGCCTGCGAGCACCGGCGGCAGCGCCGGCGCCAGCCGCCGGCCCCACAGCGCATCGAGCGCCACCGGCGCCAGGGTATAGGTGGCCAACCAGGCCAGGGCGAGGCCGACCGCGGTGAACACGCCGAGCTGGAACACCGGTCCGACCGTGCTCATCGCCAGCATCAGGAAGCCGACGATGGTGGTCAGGCAGGTCAACGTGCTGGGCAGGCGCAGCGCGCGCCAGCACCGCGGCGCCACCACCGCGACCCGCTCGCCGGCGCGCTCGCAATGGATGGCGTGGATGAAATGCATGAGATCGGCCACCGACAGCGCGATCAGAATGGTCGGCAGCATCACCGTGACCATGTTGAACGCCAACCCGCACGCGCTGATCGCACCCATGGTCGGCAGCAGGCAGGCGGTGACCACGGCGAGGATGACGATGACATCGCGCCATGAGCGCAGGCTGAACCAGGCGACCAGCGCAACCAGGGCGGTGACCAGGGCGTAGAACACCAGCACATCGCGCAGCGAGGCACGATTCAGTTCGGCGTTGATCACCGTGGTTCCGGCCAGGGCATGGCTGCGCACGCCCGGGCAGGCCGCCGCCAGACGGTGGACGTCGTCGACCAGCGCGATCCGCCACGGCCCGGCATCGTCGAGGCGGTTGGCGTTCTGGATCAGCAGCACGGTGTGCTGGCGGTCGCCAGGGCGGAAGAGGCTGCCGTGGAACATCGGCGTGGCAGCGATGCGCGCCGCGAAGGCGGTGACCTCCTCGGCCGTGGCCCGTCGACCGCTGCCATGCGGACGGTAGACGGCGGTGTAGGCGAGTTCGTCGTCGGCGCCGGTCTCGCTATCGCGCACGGTGGTCAGCGACACCACCTTGGACACATCGGGCAGGCGGCCGAGGTCGTCGCTGAGCGCGTCCAACTGCTGGAGGAACTCCGGAGCGAGGATGTCGTCGGTGGTGAGCAGCAGCAGCGACCATTCGCGCTCGCCGAAGGCGCGGTTGAAATCGCGGTAGCTGACCAGACCGGGATCGTCGCGCATGAACCACACCGCCACCGAGTTGTCGATCGCCGGCCGCGCCCCGGTGATCTGGCGGACCACGGCGACGCCGCCGGCGGCGACCAGCGTGCACCAGGCGAGGAGGACGATCAGCGGATGACGGATGGACCAGGAGGGCATGGGGGGAGGGGTTGGGGGTTAGGGGAGCGAAGAGGACTCAGGGGTCAGGGGTCAGGGGTTCCGGAAGAGACCCACCTTAATACGTAGCGAAGGCGCCGGCGCACAGGCGTTCGCGGATGACCCGGCGGCGCTTCTTGCCGCTGGAGGTGGTCTCGATGGTGCCGCTGTCGCAGAAGCGCACGTCGGGGAGCAGCAGGTCGAAGCCGCAGTGCACCGCGGTCTGCACGGCGGTGCGCTGGTCGTCGGCCTGGCCATCCCCCGGGCGCGCGCGGCTCTCGACCAGCAGTACCAGGCCACCGGGGGCATCGTCCTGGTCAGGCAGCGTGAACAGCGCGCTGCCGTTGGGTCGCACGAAGCCCAGCTCCTCGACCGCGTGCTCGACATCGGCGGGGTCGATGTTGCGGCCGCCGACCACCACCAGGTCGTCCTTGCGGGAGTGGAACCACAGCTCGCCGCCGTGCTGGAAGCCGAGATCGCCGGTGCGCAGGCGGCGGCCGTCGAGGGCGCGCGCGGTGGCCTCGGGATTGCGCCAGTAGCCGGGCGTGACGCAGGGCCCGTCGATGCAGATCTCGCCGAGGCGGTCGTCAGGCAGCAGGCTGCCGGCGTCGTCGCGGATCGACACCTGCACGCCGTCGTGCGACCGGCCGACCGCCACCAGTTCGACGCTGTCGGCGGCGGCGACGGTGCCCGCGGTGACCACGCCGTCGGCGGCGACGCGGAAGTGGCCGATGCGGATCGGGCCATCCGCCGTGGAGGTGGCGCCGAGAGCGTTCTCGGCCATGCCATAGCCGATGCGGAACTGGTGCGGCTGCATGCCGTGCGCAGCGAACACCGCACAGGCCTGGCGCAGCACGGCGGGGTGGATCTTCTCGGCAGCGAGGTAGCAGAACAGGTTGCCGAGGTCGATCGGCGGCTCAGCTCCCGAGCCCCCGATGCGCGACAGCGGCCGCAGCGCGGCCTTGATCGCGGTATTGGTGGTGAAGGTGAGATCGCTGCGCTGGGCCGACATCAGTTCGTACCAACGCCGTGGTCGCATCATGTAGAAGCGCGGCGAGGCGAGCAGGTTCTCGGCGCCCAGGAAGAGCGGATTGAGGATGCCGATGAACCGACCCATGTCGTGATTGAACGGCAGCCACGATGCCGACGCCCGTACACGCTTGCCGCGGCAGCCGCGGGCGACGTTGTGGTTGATCTCGGCGAGTTGGGACAGCGCCATGCCATGGGTCACCATCACTCCCTTGGGACGGCCGGTGCTGCCCGACGAGTACTGGATCAGCGCCAGCGCACCGGCCGGCGCGTCGTACGGGCCGTCGACCAGGGGCGGTGCGGACTGCGCCAGCGCGGTGAGGGCGCCCAGATACAGCGCCGGTCGGGGCGAGCGCCGCCGCCATCCCGCCAGCACCTCCGCCGCCACGCTGTCGGACGCCACCAGCAGACCGAGGTCGCATTCCGCGTCGACGCGTTCGAGGGAACGGTCGAGGCTGAACCAGCGCCCGGCCAGCGTGCGCAGCGGCACCGCCGCCGCGCCCAGGTGCCAGATCGCCAGCAGCAACGGCACGTAATCGGGGCAGTTGTCGAGCAGCAGCCCGACGCGGTCGTCAGCGCGCACGCCGAGGTCGCGCAGGACGGCGGCGAAGCGGCGCGAACGTTCGACGATGCCGCGCAGCGTCCATTCCAGACTGCTCTCCGGAAAGACCCAGCGCGGGTCGCGGCGGGTGGCGTGGTCGGCAGCGATGGTGGCGATGCTGGGCATCTCAGCCTCCGGCGTGGGCGGTGGAACGGGAACGGCGGTCAGCGATATGGCGGGCCAGGGCGGCGATGCTGCGGCATTCGGCGACGATCACCTCGGCCGGGATCTCGACGCTCCAGCGCTCGGCGATGACCCCCTGGATGCCGATCAGCCCGAGCGAATCGATCAGGCCGCGGTCGACCAGATCGGCGGTCAGCGCATCGCCGGGCGGAGTCTCGGCGAGGATGCCGGCGGCGATCAGTTCGCGCAGCAGGTCGGCGGCGATCAGGTCGCGATCAGTCACGTCAGAGCCTGCGCGCGAGGTGGACGCGTTGCAGCTCGAACAGGTACTTGATCTTGTGCGTCGGGGTGCGCTCCAGCGCCTTGGGCAGGATGAACACCGTCTCGCGATCGAGTTCGGGCGTGACCTGCGCGATCGATTCGGCGTAGCGGATGGCCTCGACGATGCGCGCCTTGAGCGCAGCGTCCTCGCCAACGCCGGTGGCGAGATCCTTCTGCCAGTTCGGATCCTTGCGCAGGCGCTTCCAGTCCGGGTAGACGAAGACGCTGAGTCGGCGGTCATCGGGCCTGACCCGCGCCACCATGGCGTCCTTCACGAAGATCGAACGCACCAGCAGGTTGGACAGGTACTGCGGATCGATGTAGCTGCCGTCGTCCCAGCGCAGCAGCTCCTTCTCGCGGCCGACCAGGTGGACGATGCGGCCGGCGGCCACCCACGCCAGGTCGCCGGTATCGAGCCAACCGTCGGCGTCCCGCCTGATGTCGTGCGGGCTGTGCTGATTGACCACGTAGCCGGCAGCGACGGTGGGGCCGCGGATCTTGAGTACGCCGACCTCGGCGGCGATGCCGGGCACCCGGCGCAGGTCGTCGACCCGCCATTCCAGCTCGGGGATGACGCGCCCGCAGCTTCCCGGCAGGATGTCGTCGAGGCGGTTGCGGGCGATGATGCCCGACGCTTCGGTGGCGCCGTAGATGTCGATGACGGTGACCCCGAGCTTGCCGAAGATCTGCACCACCGCCTGGTCGATCTTCATCGACGACGAGATGCCGTAGCTGAAGTAGCCGCCGAGCTTGTTGCGCAGCAGGATGCGCACGGCGGTGAGCTTGGCCTTGTCGATGGTGCCGATGTCGTGCAGGTCCTCCTGCTTCTCGATCGAGGTCAGGTGGCGATAGAGGTTGTGCAGGATCGGCTTGTTCTTCATCTCCTCGAGCACCTCCTTGAGCAGGTAGATCCAGAACTTCGGCACCGCGAGCAGTGCCTTGATGCGCACGCCCTGGCGCTTGAGTTTTTCGATCTCGTCCTCGAGGACGTCATCGTCATCGGGCTCGCGGGTGAAGTAGGTGACGGTGAAACCACGCGTCTTGGTGACCAGGAACTCGACCAGGGTGGCGATGTGGGTGTACGGCCCGAGATTCAGCAGATCCTCGTTCGGGCGCAGATTCAGCACGTCGATGCCGCAGTTGACCTCGTGAACGATGTTGCCGTGGGTGATGCGCACCACCTTGGGCAGGGCGGTGGTGCCCGAGGTGGGATAGTACCCGAGCACGGTGCCGGGATCAGCAAGCGACGGGCTGGGCGTCACCGGCGTGTCGTCGGCGAGATCCACCAGCGCGCTCAGCAGCAGTTCGCCATCATGCAGCGGCACCGCTTCGCTGCCCTGATCCTCGAAGCCGCGGGTGAGATCGGCGACCAGCAGCGTGGTGCGCAGGCCGTGGCGCAGCTTCAGTTCGCGAGCACGGCCGAGCTGCGTCCACGACACCAGCAGCCAGTCGGGCGGCAGGATGCGCAGCAGGTGGTCGAGCTCGACCGCGTTGGTCTTGGTGTCGAGCGGGAAGATGCTGTTGCCGGTGTAGAAGGCTGACAGCGCCACCATGTCCCACTCCAGACGGTTCTTGCACAGCGTGGCGATGACCTGCCCGACCAGGCCACGTGACTGCCAGATGCGTACCGCCGCGCGCAGCGCGCGCTGGTAGTCGAGGAAGCTGATCGAACGGTAGGATTCGCCATCGTCGTAACGGATGCACGGACGATCCCCGTACGAGCCGAGCTGATGGTCGACGATGTCGGCGACGCTGGCGATGCGCTGGTGGGCTTTGAAGGCGATGGGGCGGGCGCGGGTCAGCAGGTCGAGGAGCATGGGGGGTCCGAGTGGAGTTGAGAGGTTGAGAGGTTGAGAGGTTGAGAGGTTGAGAGGCAGAAGATCGCGATGTGAGATGAGGTGAGGCGACTGTGGGTGGTTGGAAAGGATCCTCGAATGCGCTGTTCACCTCTGCTGCCTCTCAACCTCTCAACCTCTCAACCTCTCAACTTCCCCTACACCGGCAGCGGCGCATCCCGGTAGGTCAGCGGCGCCAGGGTGAAACCGAACGCATCCGCCATGGCCATGGTCCTGCGCACCTGATCGGCGGTCAGCGCGCCCTTGCAGAACGAGTGGCTGGCGCCCTCGAATCCCAGCAGCAGGGTCTCGGCCAGGCAGCCGTAGGCGTCGCCGCCCTTGGGCATGCCGACGAAGTCGATCGCTGAGGACTCGGGCAGGCGGGCGAGGCCTCCGTCGAAGACGATGGCCTCGCTGCCTTGGAAGGTCGCGGCCAGATTGCTCGGCACCGACGTGCAGCCGACGATGGCGCCGGACTTGACCATGGCCGGGGTCACCAGATCGCTGCGGTGCGAACTGGTGGCGATCACCACCACGTCGGCGTTGCCCAGGGCGGTGAGGTCGCAGCCCTGATGCAAGCCGATGCCGGGCGCTTCGGCGAGGGCAGCTCGCACCGCGCGGTGCTCGACACCGATCAACCCGGCGTCGCCGGCGAGCGCCCAGGCGCGCCAGGCATGCGGACTGATGTCGGGACGGGCCGCCAGCCAGGCGCGCAGGCGCCGGGCCAGGAAGCCGTCGGCCTCGTCGCCGGCGGCGAGCACGTCCTGGACGCAGGCGAGGGCGCTGACCCGCAGGCGTGCCAGCGCGTCGCGTCGCTCGGAACCGACCAGACTCAGGCTGCCCACGCGCGGCGCCAGGATGCGCGCCACCACCTGGCCGATATTGCCGGCGGCACCGACCACGGCGACCTCGGCATGGGTGAGATCGAGGCCGCAGCGCTGCGCCGCGGCGATGACCCCGAGCACGGTGAGCGCGGTGGTGTAGGCGTTGCCGCTGGTGATCGCCATCTCGTAGTCGTTGATCAGCGTGCCGTTGTCGGTGGCGATCGAGGTATAGGCGCCCAGGCCGACCATGGTCACCGGGATGTTCTCATCGCCGAGTTCCTTGGCGATGGTGACCGCGTCGTTGATCTTGTCGCGGATCTCCTGGCGCCGCCGCGCGTCGCCGTCGCGACCGACGGTGGCGGTGATGGTCGCCGGCAGGTAGGGCACGAAGATCAGGTTGTTCTCGACCACGAAATCGTTGGCCGAGACCTGGTGGCTGCGCACGTGCAGCGGTTCGAGGAAGCGGCTGACCCGGTTCCACCAGTCCTCGACCGCCGACGCCGGCGCGGCGAAGTGGGCGAACGACGGGAAGTAGTACTCGACCAGGTTGTCGACCGTGGTCGGGTGGACGACGAAGCCGGTGCGGGTGTCGATGCGGCGATGACCATCGCAGCCCGGCTCCGCCGGAACCGTAGCCATTATTCCGGCGGCGCCGGGCTGCTCGCTTTCGTCTCGGTGGGCTGCGCCCCCCGGTCCCCCGCTGATGGGAAAGCGGGCGGGGAAGGCGGCGGGGTCCTGGCGCTGCTCCGCAGTCAGCGGCAGGCGCATGAGATGGGCGATCAGCGCGTACTCGTTGTTGCGGGTGACGATGACCAGCGCCTCGCGCAGCGCCGCCACCAGGGCGTCGAGTTGGGCGACGCTGATCAGCGCCGGCGGCTGGATGCGCAGCACCGACTGGCGGTTCTTGCCGGGATTGCCTTTCAGCATCGCGGTCAGCGGCGCGAAGGTGCGCAGGTGGTGGTGATGCAGCAGCCAACTGCTGATCAGCAGCGACAGGAAACCCTGCTTGCCGCTGGAACGGAAGAAGGGCGAGCGCTCGGCGAGGGCGCCGAACTCGATGGCGACCATCAGGCCGCGGCCGCGCACCTCCTTGATCACGGTCGGAAACTCGCCTTGGAGCGCGCGCAGGCCGGCGCGCAGGTGCTCGCCCTTGGCGACGATGTCGGTGAGCAGGCGTCCGTCGTCGGCGTGCAGCAGGTCGAGGAACTTCAGCGCCAGCCGCGACGACAACTCGTCCTCGCCGAAGGTCGAGGTGTGCAGGATGCCGAAATCATCGTCGTAGATGTCCTTACGGATCAGCGTCGCGCCGATCTTCGCCAGGCCGCCGCCCAGCGCCTTGCTCAGCACCAGGTAATCGGGGGCGATGGTCGCCAGCGGCCCCTGCCGCCAGGCGAACATGGCGCCGGTACGGCCGCAGCCGGTCTGGATCTCGTCGACGATGAATGGCACCTGCCACTCGCCGTGGTGGGCGGCGAGATGCGCCAGGAAGGCGTCGGGCAGCGGCTTGACCCCGCCCTCGCCGAGGATGGGTTCGAGCATCAGCGCGATGACGGTGCCCATGCGCACGGGACGCAGTTCGATACCGCCATCGCCGAGCACGGGATAGAGGAAGGTGCAGCACTCCTCGTTGATGATCTCGCCGATGCGTTCGGGCTGCTGCGGACTGACGAAGCAGGCTTTGATCGCGGACAGCCCCTCGTAAGCCTCGCGGAAGGTCTTGTTGAAAGTGACCTTCAGCGCCGACGCGGTCTTGCCGTGGTACGACCCCTTGCAGGCGATGACCACGGGGTGGTTCTGGAACTGCTCGAACTGCGCCAGGTTGTACTCGTCGAGGTCATCGCGGAAGTCGGTCAGAGTCTTGCCGCCCGGCACCACCACGTCGGGGTGCGCCTCCTCCATGCGGTAATAGAAGTCGCCGAGGATGCGGGTCAGCCGTTCGTACTCGCGGCGCACGGCGTCGAAGCGCACCTTGTAGGCGTGCTTGAGCGCCGCCTCGATCGCCTCGGCGCCGGAGTTCGAGAAGTTGACGTTATAGCCGGTGGCGACGCCGGTCAGGCCGCTCAGCCGGCGCGCCAGTTCGCCGGCCGCGGCGCGCCGGCTGGCCTGCACATGGACTGGTTCGCAGGCGTCGACCAGACGGTGCAATTCGGCGCGCATGGCGGGATGGTTGTGGCCGATCAGCGCGGCGCCGAAGCCGCCGACGAAGTCGATCACCTCGCGACCGTCGCTATCGGTGAGCATGACGCCTTCGGCGCGCACATAGGTGCGATCGAGTCCGAGGCTGTCGAGCAGATCGGCGAGCTTGGGTTTGCAGAAGTCGCGATAGTCGTTCATGGCATCCCGTGCGGATCCGCACGCGCTGGTGCGCGCCGGCAATGAAAGTGGAGATCGAGCAGCAACGGCCGCAGCGCCCGTCGGCTTGGCCGTCAATCAATCAGTCAGTCAGCGGGAGCGGCGCCAGATCTGAGTGCCGGCGGGCGCTGCGCTGAGGTCACAGGAGATACGGGGCGATCAGGAAAACCGGAAGCGTAGCAGGAATCGGCGTTCCGACGTCGCGCCTCTGCCGTGGCCTGGCCACAACGTGGCGGCGATGCCAACCACATCGTCGATCGTTTGGATCGGGGCCGCTCTGGCAGGCGACCGATCGCTGGCCTATCCGCCGAGCGCCATCACGGCAGCGTGCGCTGAGCCCCCGACGCATCGCGCGCCAAGCGGTGGAGCCATTCGCCGCTCAGGCGGTAAGTGGTCCAGGCGCTGTTGGGCGTGGCGCCCTGGGTCTCGAAGAACTCGATGGCGACGTTGTTCCACAGCAGCACGTTGAACTCGACGCGGGCGAGATCGCGGCTGACCGCGTGCTTGGCGATGAAGCTGAGGATGGCGGTGGCGATGCCGCGGTTGCGGAAATCCTCGCGCACGAAGATGTCTTCGAGGTAGAGGCCGCGCACCGCGGCGAACGTGCTGTAGGTCTCGAAGAAGGCCGACATGCCCACGGCCTTGCCGTCGAGTTCGGCGATCACCACCTGGAGGATGCGGTCCGGACGGCTGAGCTCGCCCTGCAAGGCGGCGACGGTGCTGTGATTAGGCAGGCGTTCGAAGGAGGCGAAGTCGGCGATCATCGCGTTGATCACCGCCGCGTCCTCAGGACCGGCGAGGCGCAACGACAGGCCGGGCACGTCTTTTTTCACCGTCGCTCCCCGAAGGGCGCGAGTAGACCCGGCCAGGAAGTGGGGTCAACCCCTCGCAGGCGCGGTCAGGTCGGATCCAACCGGTCACTGCGCGCTGACTGCGCTGACCGCGCTGACCGGTCATGCACGACCGCGGTTCCCACCACCAAGGCCCCCACCACCACGTCAGGCCACGGAACCGAGCCGCGTGCGCTCGGCTCAGGACGACGACGCCTGGAAACGCGGCGCCGCCGGTGCGCCCGCCCACCTGGGAATTGCGGCCGACCCTCATCAAGGCGAGCCACGCCCTCCATGGACACCCCCCGATGCCGGGCTACGACTGCCGCCCCATGCCGGTGCGCACCGCTGCCCTGATCAGCCTCGGCTGTTCGAAGAACCTCGCCGATAGCGAGGACCTGATCACCGCGCTGCGCTCGGTCGACTTCCGGCTGACTGACCAACTCGCCCAGGCCGATCTGGTGCTGATCAACACCTGTGGCTTCATCGAGGGCGCCAAGCAGGAGTCGATCGGCCATATCCTCGACGCCGCCGAGGGCCGCAAGCCGGGGGCCAGGCTGTTCGTCGCCGGCTGCCTGACCGAGCGCTACCTGGCCGAACTCCAGGCCGACATGCCCGAAGTCGACCGCTGGGTGACCTTCAAGGACTACGACCGCTTCCCCGCCGTCGTCCGCGAGTTCTTCCCCGACACCCCGGCGCATCGCCTGACCCACGATCAGCGCAGCCAGCTCACTCCGCCGCACTACGCCTTCCTGAAGATCGCCGAGGGCTGCGACAACTCCTGCAATTTCTGCGCCATCCCGCTGTTCCGCGGTAAGCATCGCTCGCGCCCGTTCGCCGATCTGGTCGCCCAGGCCGGGGTGCTGGCGGCGCGCGGGGTGCGCGAGATCAACCTGATATCGCAGCATCTCGACTGGTACGGCCAGGACCTCTACGGCACCAAGCGCCTGGCCGAACTGGTGCGCGCCATCGCCGCCGCTGCGCCGGAGAGCTGGATCCGCCTGCATTACTGCTATCCCAACGACTTCACCGATGACCTGATCGCGGCGATGGCGGAGACGCCGAACGTGCTGCGCTATGTCGACATGCCGATCCAGCACGGCTCCAGCCGCATGCTGGCGGTGATGGGTCGGCGCACCACCCGCGCCGAGATCAGCGAACGCCTGGCGCGCATCCGCGCCGCCATGCCCGACGTGGTGGTGCGCACCAGCTTCATCGTCGGCTTCCCCGGCGAGACCGAGGACGACGTCGCCGAACTGCTCGACTTCTGCCGCGAGCAGGACTTCGACCAGGTCGGCTGCTTCCAATACTCGGACGAGGACGGCACCACGGCCGCCAAGATGCCGAAGAAGGTGCCGGCGGAGGTCATCGCCGAGCGCCATGCCAGGTTCATGCGCCACCAGGGCAAACTGCACAAGGCGCGGCTGAAGCGCTGGATCGGCCGCGAACTCGACGTGCTGGTCGACGTGCCGCGCGATTTCGGCGTGGTCGCCTGCCGCCACTACGGCCAGGCCGCCGAAGTCGACAGCGTCACCATCGTGCACAGCGAACTGGCCACGGTCGGCGAGCGTATCCGCGTGCGCGTGACCGGGACGAAGGCGTACGACCTGGTCGCTGAACCGCTCTGAACGGGTTGGAGAGCCGGCACTGGGGTGCCGCCGATGGATTCCGCGCCAGCATCCCAGCGCTATCTTGCCGCCCATGTCGCTACGACCGTCACCTGTCCTTGCCGCCTGCCTGCTCGCCGCGTTGCTCGCCGGCTGCTCCGCCGAACCGCGGGCGGTTCCGATCGCCGACGCGCGACGGCAGGCCGGTCAGGTGCAGGACACCCTGCGTTCCGCCCAGGCGTTGACCGCCGACCTGCTGGTACGGGTCAAGCCCGAGGGCGGCGATGCGCTGACCTTCACGCTGGCGCTGTGGCTTGACGGTGACGGCCGCGCCCGCCTGCGCGCCAGCAAGCTGAATTTCGACTTCTGCGACGTCCTGGTGCAGCCGGACGGGACCTTCACCGCCGTGTTGGCGCGCTCCAACGAGGTGGTCGAAGGCAACCTCGCCGAGCTGCTCGCACCGCCGCCGCGCCCGGGCCAACCGCCGCGCCAGCCCTTCGCGGGCAACCTCGCGCGCGTGCTCGACGAACTGCGCTTCGGCCCCCTGCCGCAGGTCGAGGCCTGGCAGGCGGGTGGCGAACCGGGAACACTACGTTGCCACGATCCCGCCCTCGACGCCGACGCCGTGCTGGTCCTCGGCGCCGATCAGACGCCGGTGACAGCCAAGACCTGGCTGCGCGCCGACGGCAGCGCCGGACTGCGGCTCGACTACAAGCAGTGGCGCGACTTCGACGGCCTACGCCGCGCCGCGCGCATCGACCTGGTGCCGGCCGGTGGCGGCTTCACCTGCCTGATCTCGCCGCGCGCCCTCGACGTGGTGCCGACGATCAACACCGAGCGCTTCGTCCTGCGCGTGCCCGCCGGCGCCGCCCGCCTGGCGGTGGCCGAATTCGCCCGGCGGTTGGGCGAATGAGCCCGCCCGAGAAGCACTGCGGCACCCGCGGCTCAAGCGTCCCCGCCCGACCCGCGTGGTCGGCGCCGCGGCGCCCGGCAACGAACGCGTCCTGCACCTCTTCTGCCTCTCAACCTCTCAACTTCTCAACCTCTCAACCCCTTTATCGGCAGTTGGCATCCCGCCCGCCCTTGGCCACCACCGGCAGTGCCGCCACCCCAAGCCGCCCGTGATCACCACCCTCTCGCGCCACGTGCTCGCCCGCGTCGGCGGGCGGTTCATCGCGCTCTTCCTGGCTTTCGTCGGCGTCTTCCTCGGCGGGCAGTTCACGTTGATCATGGCCAAGGGCATTCCGCCCGAAGCCTGCCTGCCCGTGCTGGAATCGACGCTGCTGCTTGCCGTCTCGCTGGCCCTGCCCCTGGGGCTGACCACCGCCATCCTGCTGGTCTGCGGAGCCTTGGCGCGCGACGGCGAGATCCGCGCCCTGGCGGCTGGGGGCATCAGCCACCTGCGCGTGCTGCGCGCGCTGGCGCCGCTGGTGCTGGCGGGCGTGATCGGCAGCGCCGTGCTCGCGCACGTGATCATGCCCCAGGCCATGGCCGGCTGGCGCGAGAACCAGGGCCGACTGTTCAAGGCAGCGGTGGCACGCTACGTGGCCAAGCGCGAAGCCATCCCGATCGAGGAAGCCGGCGGCGGCCAGGTGCGCATCTGGGCGCGGGCGGTGGCCGGCAACACGCTCAGCGATCTCTACCTCGTCCAGCGCGATGGCGACCACGTCCTCACCCTGTTCTCGCCGACCACGCAGTGGACGGCCGGACCCCAAGGCTTGGTGCTGCAGGCGCCCAAACTGCACCTGCTGCGCATGCCGGCCGAGTCAGCGGTGGGTGCGGGGGCCGATCGCAGCGTCCTCGCCGGCGAAATCGCGGGCTACACGTCGTGGCCGATCAGCCGCAGCGCCAAGGGCGAGAGCGAAAGCCCGGACGGCATGCCGACTGCGCAGGTGCTGGCACTGGTGCGCGCGGGGCCCAGTGCCGATCCGAAGCAACGCAACGTCTACAACAACGCCAGGTTGTCCCTGCATCTGCGCCTGTTCCTGCCACTCTCGATCGTCGTCTTCGCGTTGCTCGCCGCCGGCATCGGCCTGACCTTCGCCGCCACCGACAACCTCATCGGCGTGCTGCTGGTGGTGGCGCTGGTGGCGCTGTCGGCACTGCCCGCCATCCAGTACGTGAAGACCCAGGTCGACCACCCGCATGCCAGCCCGGGCTGGCTGCTGTGGCCACCGGCGTTGGTCTGCCTGCTGACCGGGATCTGGCTGTGCCGGGATCCGCTGGCGGCGCGACGACACGTGGATGCGGCGCTGGCCCGGCTGCGCTGGCGCCGGCGTGCTCCCGCATCGCCGCCGTCCACCTCCAGCGGCGCCGGTGGAGACGGACGGTGATCCATCTGGTCGACCGGCATATCCTGCGCACCGCCCTGGCGCGCTGGCTGGTGGTCCTCGCCATCGGCACCCTGCTGCTCTCCCTGGTGGAATTCCTGGGCAAGATGGGCCTCTACGTGCGCGCCCTGGGCAGCGAGCTGCGCTGGCTGGTGGTGTGGTACTACGTCCTGCGCCTGCCCGAGTTCCTGCTCACCTGGCTGCCGCTGTCGGTGGCGGTGGCGGCGCTGCTGGTGGCGCTGCCCATGCTGCGCCAGGGCACGCTGATGCTGCTGGCCTCGGCGGGACTGGCGCCGGCGCGCGCCTTCGTCGCCCTGCTCGGCCTGGGCACCGTCGCCAGCCTGGGTGCCTTCCTGCTCAAGGATCAGATCCTGCCGCGTCTCGATCCGCGCATCGACGGCATCGAGCATCGCCTGACCACCCGGCTCAAAGGCGGACGCGGTGCCGACCGCCCGGCTGGTTGGCGGATCGGTACCGCCTTCTGGTGCGCACACGACTCCTTCCCGGCCCAGGGCAGCTACCGCAACGTGGCGGTGATCGTCGACGCTCCCGCCGACGGCCAGCCGCTGCGGGTCGCCGCCCGCCGGCTCGAGTGGATCGATGGCGGCTGGCGTTTCATCGACGCCGTGCGCATCCAGGGCGAGGAGAACCGTCTGCACGCCACCGCCACCCCGCGCGAACTGGGTGTCGATCTGCCGCTTGACCGTGACCGCCTGGCAGTGGCGCTGCAACCCGACAGCAGCAAGACCGGCGACCAGTTGTGGGCGCTGGGCGGAGCCGAAGGCCGGCGCATCCTGCTCGATCGCGGCCTCACCGCCTGCCTCCCGCTCCTCGCCCTGCTCTTCGCCCTGCCCGGTTTCGTGCGCTGGCAGAACCGCGACCGCCTCGGCGCCGCCACCGTGCGCGCCGTGCTGGTCGCCCTGATCCCGGTGGCGGCGGTGCTCATCGCCGGCCGCCTGCTCGCGGTCTCGGCCGCCAACCCGCCGCTGGTCGCCGTGGCCACCGCGATCCCGCTGTTCGCCATCGGCACCTGGCGCTGGGCGCGGATGCGGGTGTAGGGATTGGCATGGGGCGCGGGGGCGGGAGGGGCGGGAGGGGCGCGAAGGGGACCTGCACCTCACCACTTCACCTCGCAACCTCGCAACCTGCCGTGAAGGGCGCGAGGGCGCGAGGCTTCCGCCGGTCGCCGACGCGGGTAGGGTCCGCCCGCCATGCCCAGCCGATCGCGTTCAGGACCACCCACCGGCCGCCGCGGCAACGACAGCGGGGGGCGCGGCAAGGGTCGGGCCGGGGCACCTGCCGGTGGTGGACGTGGGAATGGCGGACGCAGCGGCGGACGCGCTGGCCAGCGTCCGCCGCCCCCCGCAGGCGGACGGCGTCGCGACGATCGCGGCGCGGCACCCGGGGGCGGCCGGCGTGGAGATGACCGTGGCGGCGCGCCGGTGCGCGGTCGACGCGATGACCGCGGCGCAGCGCCCGCTGGCGGAGACCGCGGCGACGCCCGTCCCCCGCTGACCGGCATCGGCCGACGGGTCGACGACCACGGCGTCGCACCAGCCAGGAAGAAGCGCTCGCGGCGGCCGCTGCCGGTCAAGGCGGTGATCTGGAGACCGGGTCCGGGTGCGCGCACGGTTGGCGCCGAGGCGGGCATGGATCTCGCCCACTACATCGGCCTGGCCCCGCCAGAGCGCATGTCGATCCGCGCCATCCGTCGCGCTCTCGATACCGGCTGCTGCCGGGTGAACGGGCAGGTCGAATCCTTCGGCAGCCGCCTGGTCAAACGCGGTGATGTCATCGAATTCATGCCGCCGGCGCGCCGGCCGCTCGATCACGACTTCGATCCACGCCGCCTGATCCACGACAGCGCCGACTTCATCGCCTACGACAAGCCGGCCGGCCTGCCGGCCACGCCGGATGACCAGGGCAAGAAGTGGAACCTGCGCGACCTGCTGCGCCGCGAACTCGGCTTCCTGATCGTCGTCCACCGCCTCGACGCCGACACCTCGGGCGTGGTGGTGATGGCGCGCACCGAGAAGGCCGCGCGCGTGCTGGAAGACGCCTTCCGCGAGCACACCGCGCAGAAGATCTACCTCGCCATCGTGCGCGGCCATCCCATCCCCACCGGCACCTACCGCAGTTATCTGGTGCGCCAGGAGGGCAAGGACGGCAAAGACAGCCAGCCCGGCCTGGAGAAATGGGCCTCGGGCCGCGGCCCCGACGCCCGCGAGGCGGTGACCACGTGGACGGTGGACGAGCGCCTCGGCCCCTACGCCAGCCGCGTCCACATCACGCCGCAGACCGGCCGCCATCACCAGATCCGCCTGCATTTCTCCGAGATGGGCCACCCCATCTACGGCGACCGCCAGTACGGCGACCGTCAGGACCCGATCGCGGTGACCCGCCACCTGCTGCACGCCTGGAAGCTGACCATCCCCGATCCCGCCAATCCCAAGACCATGATCACCCTGCGCACGCCGGTGCCGGAGGAGTTCGACGAGGCGGAGCGGAAGTTGAACCGGTTGTAGGACGACGATCCCTGTTCAGCGTGCCGCCAGACGGATCAATTCGCGACACAGCTTGTCGAACGAGGCGGAGTTCCGCCGCGCGATCGCGAAATCCAGGGCGGTGCTGAAGACGCGCTGATGCACGGTTTCCTTGTAGGGCTGCCCATCGGGCATGCGTGCCGTGAGCCAGCTCTTGGCGTCGCGGGGTGAGCGATCCGCAGTGGGCAGGTCCGAGACCGTGCGGTCGAGCCCCGCCACACCGGCAATGGACGACGCCGCGGCGAGGAACCACGATTCGTATTCTCGACTGGCGATCACTACGGCGATGCGCACATCGCTGCGCATCGCCGTCAGCCGCGCGAGTTGCACCGGTGCCTGCTCGCAGGGCAGATCGTCATCCGCGTCCCACAGCACCAGGATGCCGCCCTGTCTCGACTTCACTCCCTTGGCTAGGATGTCGAGTGCTTTACGCATCTCCTCGTTGTTCCGCAGCAGTCGCTCGCGTGGCATCTTCCAGCCCTGACCGATATCGCAGGGAATCCCAGGGAGGATCTCTCCCAGGATCCGCCGTAGGAGCACCGGCACCGCCTGGCGTTCACCATCGCCTTCGACGATGGCCTCGATGAGCGGCGGCTTCATCCCGGCATCAGGTCGGCGAACAGATCGCCCTGCTTCGCCTCGACGCGATCGGGGTCGGGTTGCAGCCGGTTCTGCCTGAGCAGCTCTCCGGCGGTGGTCAGTCGCTCGCGGATCGCCTCGATGCCAAGCGGATCGACATCGGCGATGACGCTCCTGCCCTCATCTCCGGCGACGGCAAACAGGCGATCGGTATCGATGTCCACCCGTTCGAGCAGATCCGGGCTATGGCTGGTGACCAGGATCTGCCGCGTCGCGGCCGCATCATGCAGCGCATCCAGCAATATCCCGAGCGCGAAGGGATGCACGGCGACCTCAGGCTCCTCGATGCCGACGATGGGTATCTCGCAGGTGCCAGGCGATGGGCGCTGGAAGATCGCAACCAGCACGCCCAGCGCGCGCAATGTTCCATCCGACATGCCGGAAGCGGGGAAGCTCCAAGGGTCCTTGGCCCCCGCGACGCGCTGGCGGAACTCGATGGTCTCCATGTTGGCCAACGCCTTCGCCTCGACGCCGACGATGCCCGGCACGATGGCCTGGAGGAAGGATTCAATGCGCTGCTTGCGGTCGTCGTGCTCGCGCCCCAGACGCCGCAGGACCGCCGCGATGTTGCTGCCGTCTCGGCGCAGTTCCTCGCCGGGATCGCTGGTTTGCACTCTGCGGATCTCAGCCGGGTTGATGTTGTAGACGCACATGCGCTTGAGCAGGTCGTACGCCGGGCGGAACACGGGATTGCCGCTCATCGCGCGCAGGTAGCAGGCATCGGCGGTGATCGCCACCGGCGGCTGGGTGGTTTCGGCAACGCTGCCCTCGCGGACGTGGAAGATCTCCGGAACGGACCCCGGCCTGAGCAGACAGCACACTTCGCCGCTGATCACGAAACCCTTGTTCGGCTGAGAGCCGATCGACAGGACGTAATTGCCGCAGCCGCCATCACCGAGGCTGAAATCGAGGCGCAGAGAGAAATTGCGCGGGTGCCCATTCGATCGTCGGCGAACCTCGTTGATGCCACCACGGTCGCTCAGCACCTTCGCCAGAGGATCGCTCATCGCCTCAGCGAGGAAGCGCAGGGCATCGAGCACGTTGCTTTTCCCGGCTCCGTTCGGTCCGACCAGGATGGTCAGACCATCGCCGAAAGGGATGTCGGCGCGTCCGATGCTACGGTAGTTCTCGATACGGAGCCGGTCGATCCGCCCGCGTCGCGTCGACTCAGCCGGCCGCGTCGATGGCCCTCTGGCGATCATCGCGAAGCTCCAGGCCAGCATGCTCCGCAGACCGTCGCCCGGCAGCCCTGACCACGGATGAGGCGATACATGGCGGGGTCATACGTCACCGAGCAACGCATGCCAGCCGGCAACCCATCGCATCACTTCCCGCTGCACACCCCCACCACCACCAGCGTCTCTCCCGCGAGGTACCGCTTGGCCAGTTCGGACAGTTCCGCCGCGCTGATCGCGGCGTAGTCCGCCTCCATGGTCGCCGCCCATTCCAGCCGCTGCGGGTGCTGCTGGCTGCGTGCCATCACGGTGTTCAGCCAGTAGCCGTTCTGCTGGCGCTGGGCGGTGAGGTTCCTGGTCAGCGGCGCCTTGGACTGGATGAGCTGCGCGTCGGTGATGCCCTGCTCGGACAGTTCCTTGCCCAGGGCTTTGATGACCGCGAGGGACTTGTCGGCCAGGTCGGGGGCGACCGCGGCATTGACCGAGAGCTGGCCGTGACCCTGGTAGGCCTGGCTGGCGCGGTGGGCGGCGTGCGGGCTGTAGGCGGCGCCGAGTTCCTCGCGCAGCTTCTCGCGCAGACGGTCGGAGAACACGTCGGCGAGCAGGCCGAGCCGGCGGGTGCGACGGGGATCGCGGAAGTCATCGGTGCGCCAGGCGACCACCAGCAGCGCGCGCGGCACCGTCCCCGCGACGGTGAAGCGGTGCTCGCCGGGCGCAAAGGTCGGCCCGGCGGCGAGGGCGCCGGGCGCGGCGAGATCGGGGATGACGCGCAGCGCCTGGCGGTCGGGCAGGCTGCCGATGTAGGCGGCGGCCAGGTCCTTCGCTGCCGCGACGTCGATGTCGCCGCAGATGCTCACGGTGAGCGGCGCGCTCAGCAGGTACGGCTCGATCCATGCGCGCACCTGGGCGAAGGTGACGGCCGCGGCTTCGGCGGCCGTGGCGGCGCGACGGTGCGGCTCGCCGCCGCCGGCCAATTCGCTGAATCGGCGCATCACCTGGGCATTGAGATTGGCGTCGAGCGCCTTCAGTTCCTCCATCCAGCCGGCCTTGGCCTGCACTTCGGCCTCGGCGCGCCAGCCCGGCTCGGTGAGCCAGGCGCGCGCCTGCTGCAGGCAGAGTTCGAGTTCGCCCGGCAGGCAGGTGCCGCTGAAGGTCAGGCCGTCCTCATCGAAGCCGGGCCCGCCGACGCGGGCGGTGCTGGCGGCGAGCACGTCGCGCAGCTCCTGCACCGAGTGCGCCTTGAGGCCGCCGGAGAGCATGGCGCGGCTGGCGAGTTCGCGCAGACCGGGCGCATGCGCAGCGGTGGGCAGCTCGATGCGCACCTGCACCAGCACCTCGCCGGGCTTGAAGGCGGTGCGCTTGAGGTTGGCGCGCGCCTGATTGGGGAAGCGCAGCTCGACGATGTCGTGGGCGGCGGTGCGCTCGGCGGCAGGCGCGGGCGCCGGCGGTTTGCGCGCGTAGGCCCAGGGCTTGGCCGCCGACTCGACCGGCGCGGCGACCGCGACCTGCTCGGAGGCGGTCACGGTGGCGCGCAGCCGCGCCTCGACCTCGGCACCGGCGGCGTCGCGACCGGAGACGAACAGGCAGCGGTGGCTGCCGGGCTTGACCGCCCACGCCGCCACCGCGGCAGTGCGCACCTCGGCGCCGGTGATCGCCGGCAGCCACGGTGCGACCAGCTCGCGGGTCTGCTCCGGGCTCTGGAACACCGCGTCGTCTTCGATGTGCGAATACAGTGCCTGGGCGATGGCGGTATTGGGCCGGTTGGTCTTCTGCGCCACCGCGGCGTCGAGCTGCGCGCGCGCATTGGCCACTGCTGCCGCCAGTTCGGCAGCGGTCGGACCGTGTTGCAGGAAACGGCGCAGCTCCTGATCGATCAACCGCACCGCATCGTCGACCCGGCCGGGACGCAGTTGGGCGTGGACGACCGCGTGTTCATGATCGAGCCACCAGTAGGTGTAGGCGGCGCCGCCCAGCAGCGGTCCGTCGGTCGCTTTCTCGGCGATCTCGTGCAGCCGGCGCGACAGCACGCTGGTGGCCAGGCTGCGCAGCAGTTCGTGACGACGGAAGACGGCGTTGTCGGCCGGCCGCTTGCCGGCGCGCACCAGCGTCAAGGCCAGGTCGGTGCCGTCGGCCTCGGCCTCGTGGTGGCAGGACACGCGCAGCGCTTCGCCGACGAGGGTGCCGATGGTGGACTCGGCCGCGGGCGCCAGCGGTTGCAGCGGGGCGAAATGCTTGGCGATCGCCGCGCTGGCGACCTCGCTGGTCAAGGCGCCGACTACCGCCACCACCAGGCGTTCGGGCCGGTACCAGCGCCGGTAGAAATCGCGGATCAGCGCGGGCGTGACGCCCTTGACCGTGGACTCGACGCCGATGGCGAAGCGTTGGCCGATGATCAGGCCGGGGTACTGCGCGCTGTAGCCAGCGACGTACTGGCGAAAGCCGGGCGAGTTGCGATCGCGCATCTCGGCGAGGATGATACCTCGCTCCTTCTCGATCTCGGCATCGGCGAGCAGCATCCCGCCCACCCAGTCCGCCACCACCTGCATGCCAGTCTCCAGGGTCTCGGGCTTGGCGTCGGGCAGGTCGAGCTTGTACACCGTCTCGTCGAACGAGGTGTGGGCGTTGGAATGCTGGCCGAAGCCGATGCCCATGGCCTGGAGCACGGTGATCACCGAGCCGGCCGGGTAGTGGGTGGTGCCGTTGAAGGCGAGGTGCTCAAGGTAATGCGCGAGTCCGCGCTGCTCATCGGTCTCCTGCAGCGAGCCCGACTGCACCTGCACGCGGATCGACACCTTGTCGCGCGGCTGCTGGTTGGTCATCGTCGCCCAGCGCACGCCGTTGGCGAGCCGGCCCCAGGTCACCGCCGGATCAACCGCCAGGTCGCTGGTCTGGTGGGCGAACGGCTTGGCTGCCAGCGCGGCGGCAGCTTCCCCGGTGATCAGCCCTCCGGCGCAGGTGATCAGGATGAGGACAGGCAGGACTGTGGTCATGGGATTCCTTGCAGACGTCTGGGGACGCCGTCCACCGGGACGGCTTTCCGCGACAGGATCGGGGACGCAGGCATCAGGCGCCGGCTTGGCGCCGGCCGCGGCCGTACTCGGGAATGAGCATGAGCGTCGCGATCGCCACCGCGAGCGCGCACGCCAGGGTCACCGTCGGCACCGCGATCTGCCCGATCAGCCAGAAGGCCAGGATCTGGGCGAGGACGCCGCGACCGCCGGTGAGGATGAGATGGACGGTCATGTAGTCGGTGGCGCGGTCGGGCGGAGCGTAACGGGTCACCCACAGGTTCCACACGATGTCCGCTCCGCCCATGGCGCAGCCGACGCAGACGCTGCCGGCCGCCTGCAGGGCCGGCGAACCGGTGAAAAAGAGCAGGCCGCCGGCCATGAACAGCACATTGATGGCCATGCGCACGCTGATGAAGTTGACGCGGTCGAAGATGCGCCCCCACAGCGCGATGGTGGCGATGCGGCTGAGCTGGGTGACCACGGTGATCAGGATGAGCGCGCTGGCCGGAGTGTAGGCGAGGCCGTGCTGAGCGTCGCTGACCCAGTTGGTGCGCAGGTTGACCAGGATGAAGTTGGCGAAGCCCATGATCGTCCACGACAGGTTGACCCAGGCGAAGCCGCGATCACGCCACAGCCAGGCCAGGGAGGCCAGGGGATGGCGCGGCTCCGCGGGCAGGGCGTGGTCGGGGATGCGGCGGACGACGAAGCCGGCCACCACCAGGCCGAGGGCGAGGACGGCGAGCAGCGGCCGGTAGCGCCCGGCATCGTCGTGCATCCAGGTCGCGAACAGCAGCGCGGCGCCGAGGTTGGCGATGACCTGCAGCCGCACCACGCGACCGAACCAGCTTCCGCGCACGGCGTCGTCGGCATTCGACCGCCACAGCGCCAGCCCGATGGTCGACGCCAGGCTGGTCGCCATCAACGCGCCGCCGACACCGACGACGTAGAGCGTCAGCGACGACGCCAGCGCCAGCACCAGTCCGGCCGCGGCGGCCCACAGCAGGACGCCGTAGGCATGCGCCAGCGAGGCGCGCCGTCGCGCCAGCCACTCCAGCGTCAACGGCGTCAGCAGGTAGCCGATATTGGGAGCGATGAACAGCGCCGCCTGCCAGGCGCGCCCGGCGGCGAAATGCTGGATGGCCACCACCGACATCAGCGACGACGCCAGCGCATCGAGCGGCCCGGTGGCGAGCGCGCGCACGCGTTCGCAGCGGGCGGTGGCGAGAAGAGTGGGCGACGGCGTCACGGGCGAAGCGGGGACTGTCAGCGTCGATGGGAAGCGCACAACCCAGTGCGTTGCCGTTTGCTCGTGGTCGGCATCGTGCGCACATGGACTGCGACCGCCGCCCCGCTGGTCAGAACCCGCAGCGCGACGTCGACACCATGCTCCTGCTGGTGGCTATGGGCGAGTTGGACATCGCGCGGGGCCGCACGTTGCCGCAGGCTGAAGTCTTCCGGCGCCTGCGCGCCTCCCTGCGCCGACCACATCAGCCACGCTCAAGCGGTGGATAACCCGCCATCTCCCCACTATCCTGCCGCACGATGCCCACCTGCTGGTTCACCTGTTTCTCCTGGGCGGTGGAAGGTCCCGAAGATCTGGCGCGCATCCGCGCCCAGGCCGCGCGCGGGGCGGCGCTGCTCGGCGCGACGGCGGTGCTGTCGCCGCTGTGCACGCGTTTCGCCGCCCCGGAATCGTGGTTGCCGGTCGAGGAGCGCGTGGGCGATCTCGATCAGGCGCTCAGCCACGAGGTGCTGTGGTCGGTGCGCGGCGGGCACGGGGCCGTGCACCTGCTGCCGCATCTGCTGGCACGCGCTCCGACGCGGACGCCGCTGCTGATCGCCTACAGCGACGGCACCGTTTTCCACGCGCTGTGGCGCGCGCGCGGCTGGGGCGAGACGTGGTACGGCAGCCTGGGCGCCGTCGAGCAGGCCGGCCGCGCCCATGATTCGCTGGCGCGGCTGGCGCAGGGGCAGGGTCTGCACCGCGCCCACGCCAGCGATCCCATGGTGATCACCCTGCGCCCGGGAACGGCGCACGGACCGCTGGTGCCGGTGTGCCTGTCGGTGCTCGCCTGGCTGGTCGGCACGCCGGCGGCGACGCCGCTCGCCGGCTGCATCCTCGCCGTCGAGGACATCGACCTGTCGCCGTTCATGGCCGACTACTGCCTGCACCAGCTCGCCCATGCCGGACTGCTGGCCGGGATAACCGGGCTGATCGGCGGCGGCTTCGAGAACAGCCGGATCTCGCGCAGCGGCATGACCATCAACGATGTGCTGCGGCAATGGGCCGACCGCCTCGGCGTGCCGGCGATCGCCAACCTGCCCTTCGGCCACATCGACGACGGCCTGGTGCTGCCCAGCGGCCGTCCCGGCGAGCTGCGCGTGGGCGGCGACGGCGACTGGTCGCTCGATCTCGCCGAACGGTCCGCCAGGCTGCAGCGGTGACCGCGCTGCCCTCCCTGGCCGCCATCGTCGCACACGCCACCGCGCTGCGCCGTGATCTCCATCGTCATCCCGAGCTGGGCTGGCGGGAGGAGCGCACCGCCGCCATCGTGCGCGGCGAACTCGACCGCCTCGGCCTGGCCTGGCGGGCCTGCGCCGGGACCGGCACCATCGCCACCCTCGCCGCTGGCCGTTCCGGCCGCCATCTCGCCATCCGCGCCGACCTCGACGCCCTGCCGATCACCGAGACCAGCGGCGTCGCCTGGGCCAGCATCCACGCCGGCTGCATGCACGCCTGCGGCCACGACGGCCACACCGCCGGACTGCTTGCCGCCGCCGCCTGGCTGAAGGCGCAGGAGGCGGCGCTGTCCGGTCCGGTCAGCCTGCTCTTCCAGCCCGCTGAGGAGATCGGCGAGGGCGCCCGGCGCATGGTCGCCGGTGGCGCCCTGGCCGGCGTCGACGCGCTCTACGGCTACCACAACTGGCCGCCGGTGCCGCTCGGCCAGGCAGTGTGCGCAGCCGGCCCGGTGATGGCCGCCAATGGCGTGTGGCGGGCGACCATCACCGGCCGCGGCGCCCACGCCAGCCAACCGCAGGACGGCATCGATCCGGTCGCCACCGCCGCCGCCTTCATCACCCTGGCGCAGCAGATCGTGTCCCGGCGCACGTCGCCCAACACCGCCGCGGTGGTGGCGGTGTCGACCATCCATGCCGGCAGCGTCCACAACGCCATGCCCGACAGCGCCGAGTTGTCGGGTATCGTGCGCGCCGCCACCTCGCCTGAACGCGACTGGCTGGGCGTGCAACTCGACGCCACCCTGGCCGCGGCCTGCGCGGTCAGCGGCGCCAGCTACCGCTTCGTCTGCGTCGGCGAAGACCCGGCGGTGGTGAACGACGCCGCCTGTGCCGGCCACGCCGCCCGCGCGCTCGACCTGGCGCTGGGCCTGGGCTGGGCGCATCCCACCGTGCTGCCCTTGATGGCGGCCGAGGATTTCGCCTGGTACCTCGACCACGTCCCCGGCTGCTTCGTCCTGCTCGGCGGCGGCGCTCCGGACGGCAGCGCGCCCTGCCACAGTCCGCGCTACGACTTCAACGATGGCCTGATCGCCGTGGTGGCGCGCTTCGTCGCCGCGCTGGTGGGCGCACCGCTGCCGCACTGAAAAGCGGGGCCAGCCCCGCGTTGCGCGCACCGCAACGATTCGTGCCCAACCTCTGAGCGTCCCCCCTGGGACCACCCGCCGCTGGCGCGCTTCCATGGCTGGGGATTTGCGCCAGCACCCGCAGCGCGCCAGCGGCGCGCGGTCCCGGGCCGGTCCCAGGTCCGACCCACTCAGCCGGCGGCAGCGGCCTTGGCCTTTGGCTTCTTCGCCGCCTTGCCCGCCCAGCAGTCCGACGTGCCGAGCTGCTCAGCGCCGCTCTGCTTGGCGTACAGGAAGAGCTGCATGCGGTAGGCGGTCATGCTCTTCAGCACCATCTCGATCAGGCCGACGCCCAGCGTGCTCGGCGTGCCCGACCAGGTCTTGATCTGCTTGCGGCGCAGCGCGGCGTCGTTGGTGGCGGCCAACGCCTTGACCACGCCCTTCACCTGGCGGTCGAGCGCCTTGGCGAACTGCGGGCCTTCCAGGGTCTTCGTGCTGGCATCAAGGGCGTCCCAGTGGTCCCAGGCCTGGGTCAGCGCATAGGTGGTCGCGGCCGAGCCGACGATGGTCAGGTAACGGGCGAGTTCGAGGGTCGAGCGCTGGCCAGGCGTCGGACGGAAGTCCCACTTGCCCGCAGGGATCTGCGTCAGCAGGTGCTTGATCACCTTGGTCTCGTGGGTGAGCGAGGCGATGAACTGGTCTTTGGTGAACATGGGGAGGCTCCGGCGCGGGATGCTGGCGGCCACGGCGCCGGCTCAATGGGCAGTGCCGTTCTCGCGGCGCGCCTGATCAGGGAGTGTGCCGCTGGAACCCGGCGGACCCCGGGCCCGGTCACCGTCGCCACGCCGTGGCGTACGAAAGTACTGGCGAACGGTGCGCCGGGGCAGCGCACGCTGCCCCGGCGCATGGTCACCCCCGCTGTCGACCTCGCCCCAACCCGCCCGCTTCGATCAGGCGATGCGCCGGCACTGCCAGCCAGCGCAGCCGGGCCGGTGCTCAGCATCATCGTCCCGACCCTGAACGAGGCCGGGAACATCGGTCTCCTGCTCGCTGATATCGACGCTGAACTCACCGCGCATGGCCTGCGCGGGGAGGTCGTCGTGGTCGACGACGGTTCGACCGACGGAACCCCGGACGTGGTCCGTGCCCATGCCGGCGTGACGCCGGTACGGCTGCTCGAACGCGCCCGCAAAGGCGGGCTCGCCGGCGCCATCCTCGCAGCGGCGGCAGTGGCGACCGCACCGGTCGTGCTGGTGATGGATGCCGACCACAGCCATCCCGTCGATCGCCTCCTGGCCGTCGCCGCGCCGGTGCTCGCCGGCACCCACGAGGTGGCGATCGGCAGCCGCTACGTGCGCGGCGGGCGCACGGTCGGCTGGCCGCGCCGACGGCGACTGCTCTCGCGGGTCGCCACCTGGTTCGCGCGCCCGCTCACCGATGCCCGTGATCCCATGTCGGGATTCTTCACCACCCGGCGCGCATCCCTGCTGCGCGTCGATCCGGCCGCCTGCGGCTTCATGATCCTGCTCGAACTGCTGGTGGTGCAGGCGGAGCGGGTGATCGAGGTGCCGATCACCTTCACCGACCGCGTCCGCGGCAGTTCCAAGGTGCGTTGGTCGACGGTCCACGACTACCTGCGTCGACTGCTCGCCCTGGCCGGTGGCGCCATCTCGGCCGGCAGCTTCGGCCGCTTCCTCGCCGTCGGCCTGCTCGGCCTGGTCCTCGACAGCGCGGTCTTCTTCAGCCTGCGCAGCGCCGGCGCCGGCCTGGCCGCGGCGCATCTCGCCGGCTTCGCGGTGGCGACGGTCTCCAACTACCTGCTCAATGCCCGCTGGACCTTCCACGCCCGGGCGGGATGGGCGCTGTACCCGCGCTTCCTGACCGTCTGCCTGCTGGCGGTGTTCCTGCGCGGAGCGGTGCTCGACCTCGCGCTCCGCTCTGGGCTGGCGTCCTTCCTGGCGCTGGGCGCCGGCATCGCCGTGGCGGCGGCGGTGAACTACCTGGGGATGGCGCTCTACGTCTTCGTCGCCGACCGCAAACCGTCGGCGCCGATCCGCTGGCGGCTGGCGACCATCGGCGTCGTCGCTTACATGCTCGCCCTGCGCTTCGCCTATGGCGGGCTGATCGAGCTGATCCCGCAGGAGACCTATTACTGGAACTATTCCCAGCACCTCGCGCTCGGCTACCTCGACCATCCTCCGGTCATCGGCTGGGCGATCGCGCTGACCACCGCTGTCCTGGGGCAGCACGAACTGGCGGTGCGCAGCGGGGCGCTGGTGTTCTGGCTGGTTGCGCTGGCGTTCAGCTTCCGCCTCGCCGACCGCCTGCATGGCCGCCCGGCGGCGTGGGCGACGGCCGTGCTGTTCGCCACGCTGCCCTACTTCGTCGGCGCCGGGACGTTGGCCTCACCCGAGGCGCCGCTGATCGCTGCGTGGGCGGCGACGCTGTACTTCCTGGAACGCGCGCTGCTCGGCGGCAAGCCGCGGGCGTGGTACGGCGTCGGCGTCGCTCTCGGCGTGGGCATGCTCTCGAAATACACCATCGCCCTGCTCGGTCTGGCCGCGCTGGTCCATATCGTGATCGAGCCCGGAGCGCGCCGCTGGCTGCGCCGCCCGCAGCCGTATCTCGCCGTCGGCATCGCCAGCCTGCTGTTCTTGCCGGTACTGGTGTGGAACGCGCAGCACGACTGGATCTCGTTGCGTTTCCAGAGCGTCGGTCGGTGGCAGGGTGGCACGCAGTTCAACGGCCATTCCCTGCTGCTGTCGATCGTCGGCCTGGTCACTCCGCTGGTCCCGCTGATCGTGATCGTCCTGGCGATCGAACGCTGGCGTCAGCGAGCGCAGGCATGGAACCCGGCCGACCGCGCTCGTGACTGCTTCGTGGCCAGTTGCGCCGGGGTGCCGCTGGCGGTGTTCGCGTTCTACTCCTGCTTCCACGAAGCGCGGCTGAACTGGACCGGCCCGCTGTGGCTGGCGGTGCTGCCGGCGGTGGCGGCGCGGCTGACCGCGCTGCCGGCAGCGGGCGATTTGCGCCTGCTGCGCTGGTCGCGTACGGCGCTGGGTCCTGGCATTGCCGCGCTGCTGCTGGCCTACGGCGGCGGCCTGCATTTCCTCGGGCTGGGCCTGCCCGGCATCGCCTATCCCGAACGCGCCCAACGCCTGATCGGCTGGCGTGATCTCGGCCGCCGCATCCAAGCCATCCAAACCAGCGAAGAGGCCGCGAGCGGACGCCAACCACTGATCGTCGGGATGGACCGCTACAACCTGGCGAGCGAGCTGGCCTTCTACCATCCCGAGAAGGTCGCCGGCGCGACCGTGCTGGGCGGCGGGGCTGACGAGACCGCCGGCTGCCACCTGTTCGGTGGCAACAGCCTGATGTACCGGCTGTGGTTCCCGTCGGCGCAGCAGCGTGGCCGCGACCTGGTGCTGGTGGCGCGCCATCCGCGCGACCTGGAAGGTGCCCACATCAGTGATCGCGTCACGGCGCTGGGCCCGGTCATCGCCGTGCCGGTGCAGGCGCCCAACGGGCAGCCGGTCGGTTCCTATTATTACCGCTTCGCTCGTTGCTACCTCGGCGCTCCCGGCAGCGCCGACGCGACCGCGGATCGGCGCGCCGGCAGCCAGTAGCCAGCCGCGTCGCTCAGATGGGGAACACGGCGTGGAACAGCTCGCCGCGGCTCTGCACGCCGAGCTTGGCGTAGACACCGGACAGCAGGTTCTTCACCGTCTGTTCGGCGGTGCCCAGCGCCGCTGCGAGTTCCTTGTTCGAACCGCCTTTGAGCACCAACGCCACCAGTTCGCGTTCGCGTTCGGTCAGCGGCAAGCCGCGCAGGCGGCGCAGGAAGAACTGGCCGAGGTGGTCGTCACCGCTGCTGCGGTCGGCGAGCAGGCGATCGAGGATGCCGGCCAGGCGTTCGACGCCGAAGGGTTTTTCCAACAGATAGTCAGCGCCGAGGTTGAGCACCGCGACCACGCGGTCCTTGTCGGCGAAGCTGGTGACCACGATGCGCAAGGCGCGCGGACACAGCCGATTGACCTCGGCGAGCAGGCCGAGGCCGTCGAGCCGCGGCATGACCAGATCGGTCACCACCGCGTCCCAGTGGCGGTGCAGCATGGTGACGGCCTCGGCGCCGTCGGCGGCGGGAGTGACCTGGAATCCGCGCCGCGCCAGACCACGCGCCAGCAGTTCGCGCGCCGGCGCCTCATCGTCGACCAGCAGGATGCTGGCCGGCTGACCCGGCGGGGGGATCACGGTCGCATCGTTCACGGTGCCGCCTCGGTCCACGGCGGCAGGTGCAGCAGGGTGACCACCCGATCGCCGTCCTGGCGCAGGGTCAGCGCACCGCTGGTCGCCTCGACCAACTGCACCGAGATCGCCAGCCCCAGACCGAGACCGCCGCTCTTGCTGCTGGCGCGCGGTACAGGCCGGCCGTCGGGATCGCACACGCCATCGGGCAGGCGGCCGGGATTGACGATGCGCAGCACCGCCATCTGGCGGCCGGCCTCGACGGCGACGGTGACGGTGCCGGTGCCAGCGGCCTCGATGGCATTGCGCAGCAGGTTGTCGACCACCATGCGCAGTGCCGCCGGAGCGCAGCGCACCAGCAGGCGCGCCGGCAGATCGGCGGCGGTGACCGCCGCCGGCTGCGGGCGGTTGGCCAGACCCTGGCAGGCGCTGCGTACGGTGATCGCGAGATCGGCGACGCCTTCATCACCGCCCGGGCGGGCGAGCTGGTAGACCAGATCGACGGCGTGGTCGATGCGTGCCAGGGCGTCATCGATATGCGCGCGCAGCGGGTGGCCGACCAGGGACGGCTGCTCGACCGCCAATTCGTCGATGGCCAGGCGCAGGGTGTGCAACGGGTTGCGCACTTCGTGCGCGACCGATGCGGCGAGGCGACCCAGCACCAGCAGGCGGCGCTCGCGTTCGGCCTGCTCGCGGGTCGCCATCTGCTCACGGGCGCGGCGCAGCCGCTCGGCCAGCAGGAAGCAGAGCAGGCCGACGCCCGGACCGATGACCGAGAACTCGAGCATCTCCAGGACGATATGCAGGCGGCCGCCGCCGATCTGCAGCGCTTCGCTGGCGCTGTCCATGGCGAACAACCCGCAGCCCAGGCACAGGCCCGCGATTCCAGCCAGCCAGGGTCGCAGGGTGGATGCCATCACCGGACCTTTCTCACGATGCCCTCCATCTGGCCACCAACGGCGCACCGTCACCAGCCAGGCGATACTGGTGGAGGCCGACCAGGCAATGGCCAGCGTCCACAGATTGTGCGACGCGAAGTGTGCGCCGCGAACGTGCTGCGTCCACGCGAAGACGCCGCCGAGGAGCAGGCCAGGCACCAGCCACCAGGCCGGGCGCGGATCGCCGAGCGCGCGGGCGAGATGAAAGAGCGCGATCCAGGCGAAGCCGCCGGCAGCGTGACCGGCGGGGAAGCTGTGCCCGCCGGTGAACGGCGCCGGTGTGCCGGCGAACAGCGTGGACGCCGGCACCGGGCCACCGAATGCGTCGATGCTCCACGGGCTGTAGCGATTGGTGGTGCTCTTCAACCAGCCGCACACGCCGGTGGTGATGGCCAGACAGGCGGCCAGATACAGTGCCGGCACCAGCCACCGTCGCCAGCGCAGGCTGACACTCGCCAGCACCGCCAGACCCACGACCACAGCGGCGAGAAGCACCACCAGCCACTTGGCGCCCACATGCATGACCCCGGCGAAGAACCAATGGTGACGCAGTGGGAAGACGCCAGATGACGGATCGAAGAAGGGTCGCGTCCACGCCAGGTCGCACCCCGATTCTTCGATCCACCAAGCCAGGGCGACCAGCCCGATGGTCGGCAGCACCAGCCCGGCCAGCCAGCGCAGCGCCGACGGTCGCGGCTCAGCGAGGATGGGCAACGAGGCGGAAATCGTGTCGGGCATCGATCTCATCCAGTACCTGGAAGCAGGCGGCGGCGCGGTCGGCGAGGGCAGCGACGCCGCTGCCCGGTGGCGGTGGCGGCATCGGGGTGAAGACGTCCTGGTCGCGTCCGCTGCGGGCGAACCAATGCACCGAGCGCTGGAGTCCGAGCACCACCAGGTGGTCGTCGGTGAGCAGTCCGATGTCGCGGTTGTGGATCACGAAGGCGCGACCCGGGCCGTCAGCGCGACCGGCAAGCAGATCGTTGCCGCAGAAGGGCACGGTGGCCGCGACTCCCGCCAACGACAGCAGGGTCGGCGCCAGATCGATCTGCGAGCACAGGCGGTCGATGGTGCGTCCGCGCAGGTTGGCATCGGGAGTGATGAACAGGCCGGGGACGCGGTAGCTGGCGACCGGGATGTCGGCGGCGCCGTAGACCCGGGCGCCGTGGTCGCCAACGATCAGCACCACGGTGTGATCGAGCAGCCCCTGCGCGCGCGCGCTGTCGAGCCAGCCAGCCAGGGCGCTGTCGGCGTAGCGCACGGCATTCTCCCGGCTGTCCTTGGCCTGGAGCTTGACCGAAGCCCAGATGCCGATGACCGCCAGCGCCAGCGCTCCGACCATCAGCAGGCGCACCCGCCCGATCCGGCGTCCGGCGGCGAACCACAACCCCACGAGAACGCAGACCATCCCGCCGGCGATCATGCTCCATTTCGCCACCCGTGCCGACGACCGCCGGGGGTCTCGGGTGGCCGGGGTGAGGAACGGCTTGTGGTTGCTGGTGGTCAGCAGGGTGGCGAAGAGCGGCGTTCCCGCTCGCGCGGCCTGACGCTGACGTTCAAGCAACGCCGCAAAGGCGTGCTCATCAGCGACACCCCAGGCGGTGCGGAAGGCAGCGGCCGGGTACGCCGAAGCGACCAGCCCGTCTTCGATGAATTCGTCCCAGCCGCTGCTCAGCGCAAATGCCTTCATGTTGTCGAAGGTGCCGGCGCCACCGTAGACGAAGGCGGTCTGGTAGCCGGCCGCGCGCATCACCCCGGCCACGGTGGCCATGCCCTGCGAGTGCGCGCGCTTCCACACCGAGTCGCCCGGCAGGGGCGCGAACGAGCACAACACGCCTTCCAGCCCGCGCACGGTGCGGTTACCGGTCGCGATCAGATTGGTCAGCAGCAGGCCTTCGTGCGACCAGCGGTCGAGACCGGGGGTGCAGGGGTTGAGACCGCCGAGGCGACCGACGAACTCGCTGCCCAGGCTCTCTTCGAGCACCACCACCACGTCCAGTGGACGATCGCGTGGCCGATTCGGCAGCAGCGTCTTGGCCGGCCGCGCGCTGTCGGCCCAGCCGAACTCCGCCTGCGCCAGCGCGCGCGCGCGCGGCTCGGCAAGCGTCCGGTAATGCTCGGCGTAGGGCAGGCGCGCGGTGAGCGCGGCGTGGACGAGTTCGACCACACCGTTGGCGGCGACGGTGTCGCTGCGGCGATCGCCGAGCAGTGTCCGCGGCCAGAACGCCAGTCCGGCCAGACCGGCCAGCATGCAGGCCAGCGTCATTCCGGCCGCGATGCCCCGTTGCCGCCAGGACAGCACGTGCAGGTCGACACCGGCGAAGCGGCCGACAGCCAGCGCCAGGATCCCGCCAGCGGCTCCGGCCACCCCGATCCACAGCGGCAGGTTGTAGCTCTGGCCGATGTTGGTGACCACCTCGTAGGGATAGAGCAGGTAGTCCAGCGCGACGTGATTGAATCGGGTGCCGAATTCATCCACGAAGAACCACTCGACCAGAATCAGAAAGACCAGCCCGGTCATGGCCGGAACCAGGATGACCTGTCGCCACCTGGGGCGGGCGATGAGCCCGCCGCCGAACGCGATTCCCAGCACCAGCAGCGGCATCGCCACCAGGCCGACCAGGAGATCGAGCGGAGCGCCCGCGATCACCGCCAGCCACGCCTGGGGAGGATGGGCAGTGATCGCCAGCGCCACGCGCAGCACCATGCCCACCACCAGGTAAGCACCCAGGACACCGGCGATCAGACGGCAGCGGACGCCGCATCGGCTCCACCATGCCGCGGTCAGCCGGGTGCGACGAGGCGCGGGCGATCCGACGGCGGATCGACCGGCATCACTGGGTGTGGCGGGCATCGGCGCACCGTACACCGCCGCTGCGCAGGGCCTGCAAGTACCTTGGTACTGCCCTGGCGCCGACGGTCCTGGACGACGCTTTCGCTGTGCGCGGACGCATCCCCTCCTGCTGGTTGCTGGTGCTCGCCGCAGCGCCGCTGGTCGCGGCGTCGGTGACGGCTGAAAATCCGTTCGCGCCCATCGTTCTGCGTGACGACACCGTGATCGACCAGGCCGACGGCGACCTCGAACCACTGGCGACCAGCCGGCAACCGTGGTTCGGAAAACGGCTGGCGATCGACCTCGGCAGTGTGCTGACGTCGCCCCTGCACTGGGAGATGCGCGACTGGCAATGGGCCGGCGGCGCCGCGCTGGCCACGGTCGCGACCGGCGTCCTGCTCGATCGTCGCGTCCAGGCCGCCAGCCAGGCCAACCGCTCGGCCGGGCTCGACCGCTGGTCGCACGACATCGGTCAGTTCGGTACTCTCGCCCCGACCACGGCCATCGTCGCCATCGCCGGCGTGACCGGCTGGCTCACCAGCGACGACCGCCTGCGCGACGCCAGCGTCGATGCCGCCGAGTCGGTGCTGATCGCCTCCGGAGTGATCACGCCGCTGCTGAAGTTGACCGCCGGTCGCGGCCGTCCCAACAAATCGGGCGCCGACAACGACGCCTTCGCGCTCTTCGGTGGTGACAAGTCCTTCCCGTCCGGACACGCCACCCACGCCTTCGCCATCGCTTCGACCTACGCGTTCTCCTATCCCGACGAACCGTGGGTGGGCGCCCTGGCGTTCTCCGCCGCCACCGCCGTCGGCCTGTCGCGGGTCAACGACAACAAGCACTACCTCTCCGACGTCCTCGCCGGTGCCATCATCGGCACCGCCGTCGGCTGCACCGTGGTGCGGCTGAATCATGCCCGCCGCCACGGCGAGGAGGCGCCATCGCGTTGGCAGCCCACGCATATCGGCCTGACCGCCGCGCCGGGCACGCAGGCGGTGACGCTGGAGTGGAACTGGTGAGCGGTTGCGCGGGCGTCAGCCGCGCTCACCGCGTACGTACGCCGCCGTCAGCACATGCCGCGGCGCGCCGAAGACCGCCGCTGTCGCGCCCTCCTCAACCAGCGCACCGCAGCCATCGACCTGCCAGAACACCGCCACGCGGTCGGCGATGCGCCGGGCCTGGGCGAGGTTATGGGTAACCACGACCACGGTGTAGCGGTCGCGCAGGCTGACGATCAGCGCCTCGACCACGGCGCTGGACAGCGGGTCGAGGGCGCTGCAGGGCTCGTCGAAGAGGACCGCCTCGGGACGCAGGACGAGGGCGCGGGCGATGCACAGCCGCTGCTGCTGACCGCCGGAAAGCCCGGTGGCTGGCGCGTCGAGACGGTCGCACACCTCGGCCCACAAGCCGACCGCGCGCAGCGCCTCCTCGGCTCGGCCGGCGCGCTCGCCACGTGGCACGCCGTGCTCGGCCAGCGGCAGGAGCAGGTTGCGAAGGATCGACAGCGGGAAGGGATTGGGCTTCTGGAAGATCATGCCGACGCGCCGACGCAGGGCGGTGAGGTCGCTGTCGGCGGCGCGCACGTCGTCGCCGCCGACCCGTACCGTGCCGATCACGCGTGCACCCGGCACCAGGTCGACCAGCCGGTTGAGACAGGACAGGAAGCTGGTCTTGCCGCACCCCGACGGTCCGATCAGTGCGGTGATCGCTCCCGGAGCGATGGCGAGATCGACCGCGCGCAGCACTGCGCGCCCGCTGTAGGCCAAGCCGAGGCCGCTGACGGTGATGGCGGGGCACGCGCGGCTGGGGCTGAGGCCGGAGCCGGAGGCGACCCCGACCGCGCTGGGGGTGGCCAGACCCGCTGCCGGGATGCCGACGCTGGTGGAATCCGGCGTAGCCATCGATCAGGCTCCTGCCGGCCACGGCCGCCGGCGCAGCAGCAACCATGCTGACAGCCCGTCGACCGCCAGCACCAGGGCCATGAGCACCAGGGCGGTGGCATGCGCGCTGGCGTCGCCGCCAGGGACGTTCATCGCCAGGTCGTAGATATGGACGCTCAGCGCCCGGCCGGAGTCGAGCAGCGAGCCCGGCATGCGGTCGACGTAGCCGCTGGTGAAGATCAGCGCCGCGGTCTCGGCCAGGGCACGGCCGACGCCCAGAGCCAGGGCGGCGGCGAAGGCCGGCGCCGCCGCCGGCAGCAGCAGTCGCAGCAGCGTGGTGGTGCGCGACAGGCCGAGCGCGGCGGCGCCGGCGCCGTGTTCACCGGCCGCCGCGGCCAAGCCGGCGGCGAGCACGCGCACCATGATCGGCAGCGCCATGCAGGCCAGGGTCAGCCCGCCGCTGAGGATCGAGAAGCCGAGCCCGAGCACTCGGCAGAACAGCTCGGCGCCGAATAGGCCGAAGATGATCGAAGGCACGCCGGCGAGGAGGTCGAGCCCGATGCGCAGCCTCCGGGCCCGGCCAGCGCCAGAGGATACCGGCACGGCCAGCACCGCTGCCGCCGCGATGGCCAGCGGCACCGCGACGGCGAGGCAGGTGGCGAGGATGAGCGCGGTCGAAACCAGCATCGGCGCAATGCCTCCACTGCGTCCGCTGCGCTGCGGCGCCGTGGTCAGGAACTGCCACGACAGCCGCCGGGCGCCCGCTCCGAGCAGATCGACGACGATCCAGCCCAGGGCGCCGACCACCACCGCCGCCGCGCCCCACGCCAGCGCGGCCAGGACGACGGAATGCCAGTCCGCTCGCGCGGGTCCGCGTCGCACCGGTGCCAGGTCAGCCATGAGCCCGCCGTGGCGCCTGCTCGACGAGCAGGAGCAGGGCCAGGACCAGCGCCAGCAGCACCAGGCCGGAGACCGCCAGCGCGCCGCGGTGGGCGCCGGTGGCGTAGGCCATTTCGAGGACGATGTTCGCGGCCAGGGTGCGCACCGGATCGAAGACGCTGCCCGGCACCTGCACGACGTTGCCACACACCATCAGCAGGCCCATGGTCTCGCCGAGCGCGCGGGCGGCGGCGAGCACGGTTCCGGCCATGATGCCGCGGCGTGCCGCCGGCAGCGCCACGCCGACCACCGTACCCCAGCGCGACAGCCCGAGCGCGGCAGCACCGCGCAGCACCGTGGCCGGCACCGCCGCCAGCGCCGCCTCGGCGGTCAGCGCGATGGTCGGCAGCACCATCAGCGCCAGCACCACGGCGCCTGCCAGCAGGCTCGCTCCCGGCTGCCGCCAGCGCGCGATCAGCGGTACCAGCTCGCTCAGGCCCCACAGGCCGTAGACCACCGACGGCACGCCCGCCGCCAGCGCCAGCAGCAGGCGCAGGGTCCGCGACGCCGGCGGCGGGGCGAAAAAGCGCAGGCATACCGCGCAGCCCAGGCCGAGCGGCAGCGCCAGCGCCAGCGCCAGCGCCATGACGGCGAGCGAGCCAGCCAGCATCGGCCACAGGTTGAAGGCATCGGCGGTGGGATGCCAGCCGGGATCGCTGAACAGGCGCAGCAGACCGATGTCGGCCAGGGCCGGCGCCGAGGCGCGTGCCACGAAGGCGATGATCACCACCACCAGCAGGGCCGGGATCGCCGCCAGCGCGAGCACCCCGCGCCAGGCCCAGCTGTCAGCGGATGGGGACAAGATTGAGGTCCCGCACCAGATCGAAGACCTCGTCGGAGGTGGCGAAGGCGATGAAACGCGCGGCCAGGCCGGTGGGCACGCCCTTGGTGACCAGATTCAGGGGACGCGACAGCGGGAAGGTGCCGCTGCGCACGTTTCCGACGGACGGCGCGATGCCGCCCATGGGCAGCAGCCGGATCGCCACGCCGACGGCGGCGTCGCTCTCGGCGGTGCCGATCGAGACGTAGCCGATGGCGGCGGGATTGCCGGCCACGGTCTTCACGCCCTGCTCGTTGTCTCCGATCACCACCGCGGCTTTGATGTCGGCGTTCTTGAGCTTGAAGTGGCCGCAGAACACCTCGAGGGTCGAACGCCCCTCGGCCTTGTTGACCACCACGATGGGCAGATCGGGGCCGCCGACCTCCTTCCAGCCCGCCACCTGCCCGGTGTAGATCGCTACCACCTGCTGATCGCTGAGCGCCACCACCGGGTTCGATCGGTGCACGATCAGGCAGACGCCATCGCGGGCGATGGTATGCGCGAGCACCGGTTCATCGGGCTTGAGCGCGCGCGACACCATGCCGATGTCGGCGACGCCGGACTCGGCGTCGGCGAGGCCGCGCGACGAACCGCCGGTCTGCACGTCGATGCGCACGCCGGGATGGCGCGCCTCGAAGCGCTTGGCGATCTCGGTCACCAGCGGCGCCACCGTGCTCGACCCGGTCACGGTCAGCCGGGTGGATTCGCCGGCGCCGAGCGCGGCGACAGCGAGGACGGCGACGAGCAGTCGGGCGATCATGGCAGGTTCCCGGCATCCGTTCATATGAATGGCGGTTGATCAATAATCGGCGTCGGCAACGACGCCAGCGCAAAACCTTCCTGCCAGTCAGGAGCGGAAGGCGATGTCGCAGCAGCCGAGCTTAGCTGCACTGGATTTGCTTGGGCGCAAACCGCGCCACGCTGGCACGGTTCGGCGGCGACATGGGCTACGACCAAGCCGCCTCCACTGATGGCTTACGCCAGCGTGGGCTGATGCCGCACGTAGCCCAGAACAACAGTGGCGACCGCTCTTCGACCATCGCTGGCCGCACGACGCGCCATCCCGGCTACGCCAGCAGCCAGAGACGTCGCAAGATGGTCGGGGAAGATTTTCGGCTGGATGAAGTCCGTTGGCTTGATGCGCAAGCAGCGCCATCGGGGAACCGAACTGGGCGCGTGCAAGTCAGTCACGTACCGTGCTCATTTGGCGGCCCGATCGCTCGCGGTGGTTGCGTCGGGGCCTCACCCGTGTGTCGGTGGGATTGCTGATGTCGGGATCCCGGTCAGAATCGCGAACAGCACAGGGCACAGGTCATCATGAGAATACTGGTGGTCGAAGATGAGCCGAAGAGCGCCGCTTTCCTGCACCAGGGTTTGACCGAGTCCGGCTTTTCAGTCCAGGTGGTGGACAATGGCGATGCCGGGCTGGCTGAAGCGCGGACGGATGGCTACGCGGTCGTGATCCTCGATGTTGGCATTCCCCAGCGTGATGGCTGGTCGCTTATGACGGATCTGCGGAAAATTGGTATTCAGACCCCCGTTCTGTTCCTGACGGCCCGCGACGCGATCGAAGACCGGGTTCGTGGACTCGAACTCGGAGCGGACGATTATCTGGTCAAGCCATTCGCCTTCTCGGAACTGCTTGCGCGCATTCGCAGCATTCTACGTCGCGGCAACAACCGTGGTCCCACCACCGTGCAGGTTGCTGATCTGGAGCTCGATCTCATGCGTCAACGCGCCACTCGGGGTGGTCGTCGACTTGAGTTGACAGCGACCGAATTTTTGCTGTTGTCATTTCTGGTCCGCCACGTAGGCGAGCCCCTCTCCAGGCGTCTCCTCGCCGAACAGGTCTGGGACATCCATCACGATAGTGACACCAACGTGGTTGACGTTGGCGTTCGCCGATTGCGCGCGAAGGTCGATGATCCATTCCCCGTGAAACTCATCCATACCATCAGGGGCATCGGGTATGTCTGCACCGATAAGCCCTGAGCCAGGACTCGCAACCCAATCGGATCGCCCACCAACGAAACGTCGGTGGAGCTTGGCCGCGCGCTTCGCGTTCTGGTATGCTGGATCGGCCTTTCTCCTGGTCACCATCATCAGTGGCGCGCTCTATTGGGCCTTGCAGCATCATTATGATGTTGCGGACAATGCCGCCCTTGCGGATCAGGTTCAGATTCTGCGGGATCACTTGGAGCATGCGCCCGACCTCCAGGCGATGCTGCACAGTGAAGTGGTTGACGAGGCGGCCTCTCGGCGCTTCATTCAGGTCTATGTGCGTATCATCGACGCCGATGGTCACGAGATGATCGAGACACCAGGCATGGATGCTGTCATGCCCGCAGACGCCTTCCCCGCCGCCAATGCCGATCGCTCACGGCCGGTATTCGCCACGCAAGTGATCGGTCGCACGGGTGATCCCTTCCGGGCGGTGTGTGCGGCGGCGACGATCGCCCAGCTTGGCACGGGGACCATTCAGATCGCGCTCAACAACCGCAGTGAAGTCGACTTGCTCGCACGTTACCGACTGTGGTTGGGCATCGTGCTGACCATCGCTTTGGGAGTCAGCACGGTTGGTGGTCACGCGTTGGCGCATCGTGGTCTCCAGCCACTGGTCGGCCTCACCACGACCATCGGAGGGATCGGTTCAGCCACGCTCGGCGAACGGATCCCGACCGGGAATTTGCCTCCTGAACTGGCAACCCTGGCCAACGGCTTCAATTCCATGCTGATGCGGCTGGAGGATGCCTTCACGCGCCTGCGACGATTTTCCGCCGACATCGCCCATGAACTCCGAACGCCCGTGAACAACCTGCGCGGCGAAGCCGAAGTCGCCTTGGGCAAGGCACGCACGGCGGACGACTACCGTGCGGTCCTGGCATCAAGCCTGGAGGAATGCGCCCGGCTCGCCCGCCTGATTGATACCTTGCTGTTCCTGGCGCGTGCAGAGAGCCCGCACACCAAGCTCACGTATGAGGATCTCGACGTCGCGCGGGAATTGCAGCGCTTGCAGGCTTTCTATGCACCGGCAGCAGAGGAGGCAGGCATTGCCCTCACCATCACATCGACGGTCGAGATGGCCCTGCGTGGTGATCGCACCCTGCTGCACCGCGCCCTGGGCAACCTGATCGAGAATGCCCTGACGTACACGCCCACCGGGGGACGGATCACGCTGACTGCGGAACGCCAGGATGGCCAGGTCACCATCACTGTCGCCGATTCTGGCCGGGGAATCCCGGCAGAGCACCTGCCCTGTGTCTTCGACCGTTTCCATCGCGTCGAGCAAGCGCGCAGCAATGCGGAGGGACACGTCGGTCTCGGCCTCGCCATCGTGCGCAGCATCGCCGTTCTACATGGCGGTACGGCGGCCATCGCCAGCACCGTTGGTCAGGGAACCAGCGTTACGCTCCGCCTGCCACATGACGAAACGGTAATGAACACGCCGGACCGGACGACCTAGCATCCCGCCTTCTACCCAGGGACAGGTCGCCGTTCAGGCGGTCCGTCGCCCGGGCGTATGCGGGGGATCCATGAGTCAGGTCGGACGTCGAACGACGACGACGTCGGTACGCCAGGCCAACGTCATGATCGTTGCCGGCATGACCTCGTTGGTGGTGATGAGCGGCTGTGCGCCATCAGAACGTTCTCGCACGCCATCGCCCCACGATGACTCCCATGCCGTCGCATCCTCGACTCTGGCCTTGCCCATCACGCCACCGCCGGGTTCACCGCCAACCATTCCTGAAGGCACCGACCTTCCCATCGCCCGTCTGGTCGCCCTCGCCTGTGAACACACACCATCGCGTGCGATTCTCGATGCGCACCGCGCGATGGCCAACGCGGCGATTTATCAAGCCCAGGCCGTGGCCAATCCCGAACTCGAACTGGAGGCTGGCCAGGGCCGTCCGCGCTCGGGCGATTCCAGTGAAATGATCGGACGCGTTGCCGTTCGTCAGCGTCTGGAATGGCTCGGCAAACGCAGCCGCCGGGTGAGTGCCGCCGAGGCCGGATTGGCCATCGTGCAGCAGGATTCCCGGAGCATGAAGATCGAAGTGGAAGCGGCGGTGCGCGATGCGGTTGCTGATCTAGCGGTCGCCATCAGGTCCGTGACCCAGGCGGCCCAAGTAGCGGAGCTTGCCAAACAGATCGTCGGGACGGTTCAGTCCCGTTTTACCGCTGGCGAAGCCGATCGTGGCGACGCGCTGCGTGCTGACCTGGATCGGCGGCAGACGGCCATCGCCGTCAGCCGTCGTCAGCAACTCGTGAAAGCCGCTCAAGCCGCGCTGAATGCCCTGTGTGGTGGCGTCCTGCCATCCACGTTCACCGTTTCCGACGCGTGGGACGAGACCAGGAAGCCAACACGGGACGACGTGGTGCTCGCCACCGAGCATCACCCGCTGCTGGAACGGCGGCGTGCCGTGCGCGCTCAGCGAATGGCAGAACTGGAACGCGAGGAAGCGGCTGGTCGTCCTGATATCACGGTTGGCGCTTTCGCCGGGCGCGCGACTGATGGAACGGAAGCCGGGTTGTCCGTCGCGATCGATCTGCCGGTCTGGAACCGTAATCAGGGAGGCATTGCCGCAGCGCAGGCCGAGATCCAGCGCCATGACGCCGAAGCCATTGCTGAATGGCGGTCACTGCATCAGTCCATTGAGGCCGCCTGGTCGGCCTACGAGGCGGCGCTGGCTCAGCAGGATCTACTCACCACGCAAATCGAACCGCTTGCGACCGATCTGGTTCAACTTCGTTTGCATGCCTACCAGGCCGGTGACATCGGCTTGCTCGATGTCCTTGATGCCCGACGCACGGCTCAGGCCATCGCCGATGACTTGCTTGCCAGCCGGGTCGAGGTGATGCGGACGCGCAACCAGCTCCAGGCTGCCCTCGGCCGCTTCACGGCCGTCACTCCGGTTCGTTCCCACGAGGCAAAACCATGAATCGTGTTCCGCGCCATCTGCTGGTCGTGGCGACCGCCGGCATGCTGTTCTCATCGGCCATGGCCGCCGAAGCCGACCGTCCTGCTCCGGGCGCCAAGAATGCCTCGAAGGCGAGCGCACCTGCGCCTGATCGCGACCACGACGGCGGAGCGGGCCAGGAGAAGGACACGCCGAAGGACGGAGATAAAGACGGCGACAAGGAAGCGGATGCAGGCAAGCCCATCCGCATTCCAGCAGCGGCGCTGATTTCGCTCGGCATCACGATCGCCGGGGTCGAACGCCGCACGCTGGTCGAACCCATCTACGCCGCCGGAACCGTCATCATCGACCCGGATGCCCAGGCTGTCGTTACCGCAGGTATCTCAGGGATCATCAAGGCCATCCATGTGCAGATCGGTGGTGTCGTACAACCCGGCCAAGTCCTGGCCGAGATCGCCAGCCCAGATTTCGTTCGCTATCAGAATGACTTCATCCTCGCATCAGCAGCGGTAGTGGGTGCGCAGGCGGCCGTGCAGACCGCTCACCTCTCCCACGACCGCGCACGCCAACTCACTAACGGCGGCGTAAGTCGTGCCGAAGGCGAACGTCGGGAGAGCGACCTGCATCAGGCAGAGGCCCTCTTTGCGAAGGCAACGGCAGAACGCAACGCTGCTGCGGTCACCCTGCGTCTCTATGGAATCGATCAAACCACTCTCGACGCGTTGCCGCGTCAGGGAGCGACCCCGCTCTATCCCCTGCGGGCTCCGCTTGCTGGCCAGGTTCTCGACCGCGACGCCGTCGTGGGTGCGCAGGTAGGAACGGATGGGAAGATCCTGTTCGTGGTGGCGGACCTCGGCCGGCTGTGGGTTGTGGCTGATGTCCCTGAAAACCGTTTTGCGGCGGCCTCTCTGGGGAGCGCGGCCGTGGTGACCAGTCTGACGGGCGAAGCGCTGGGCGAAGGCGATGTCACCATCGTCTATCCCGCCCTCGACCAACGTACCCGTACCGGTCGTGTGCGTATTGCGCTCGCCAAGACCGTTACGCTTCGCGCCGGCTCCTATGTCCAGGTTGCCATCACTCCGGTGGAGGCCGAAGGCGGACCGCAGGTGCTCGCCGTCCCAGAAGAGTCCGTGGTGCGCATCGCGGACCAGAACGCGGTCTTTGTCGCGACGCAGCAGGATGGCGTCTGGTCAATCAGCGCCCACTCCGTACTCGCCGGCGCGGCAGTTGGTGGGTATGTGCCCATTGCCCAAGGGCTCGATTCTGATGATCACGTGGTGGTGCATGGCGCGGTGCTGCTCAAGGCGGAAATCGGCAAGAGCAGTGGCGACAATGACTGAAGGCGCTCCCGCACATGCTTGACCCAGTCCTTCGATTTGCGCTTGCCCATCGCCACTTGGTGGTGGCGGTCACCGTCCTGTTAGCTCTGGTCGGCGGGTGGGCGCTGATGCGCCTCCCCATCGATGCGGTGCCGGACATCACCAATGTGCAGGTGCAAGTCACCACCGAGATACCTGCGCTCATCCCCGAGGATGTCGAACGGCAGGTGACATGGCCGATCGAGACGGCGATGGCGGGCGTTCCGCACCTCGAGACGACCTGGTCCTTGTCGCGCTATGGCTTCAGCCAGGTCACGGTCGTCTTCAAGGACGGAACCGATCTCTACTTCGCTCGGCAGCAGGTGGCCGAACGTTTGGCGCAAGCGCGTGAGCACCTGCCACGCACCGCCGAACCACGTCTGGGACCAATCGCCACCGGACTGGGAGAGGTGCTGGTCTACACCGTCAGCTTCGCCCATCCCCAGGGCGTCGATGCACCGCGCTCGGCTGCCGGACAAGCGGGCTGGCACGGCGACGGCGTCTATCAGACCCCAGAGGGCGAGCGGCTGACCACGACCGATACGCAGGCGGCTTATCTGCGTACCATTCAGGATTGGGTCGTGGTGCCGCAACTGCGCACCCTCCCAGGGCTTGCTGATGTGGACGTCATCGGCGGAGCGAAGAAGCAGTACGTGGTCAACCCGGATCCGGTTCGCCTGACCGCGTATGGTCTTGGCCTGCGGGACGTGGCCGATGCGGTGGAGCGGAACAACCGGGCGCTCGGCGGTGGATTCATCGAGCGTTTTGGTGAATCCCACGTGGTGTTGGCTGATGGGCGGGTGCGAACCACGGACGACATCGGCCGTATCGTCATCGCCACCCGTGAAGGCACGCCCATCCATGTCAGCGATGTAGCGCAGGTGGCCATCAGCCATGAGAGCCGCACCGGATCGGCCAGTCGTGACGGCCATGAGGTGGTGATGGGCACGGTGATGATGCTGTTTGGCGGAAATTCCCGCGCGGTTGCTGCCGCAGCCAACGCCCGGCTGACGGACATCAGACGCGACCTGCCACCTGATGTCACGCTGTCGGTTGTGCTCAATCGCCAGACCCTGGTCGATTCGGTGATCAAAACGGTCGGGACCAATCTCGCCGAAGGCGCGGTGCTGGTGGCAGCCATTCTTTTCGTGGTGCTAGGCAACCTGCGCGGAGCCCTCATCACGGCCACGGTCATTCCCTTGTGCATGCTGCTGACCGCCATCGGCATGCGTCAGCTTGGCATCAGTGGCAATCTGATGTCGCTGGGCGCGATCGATTTCGGCATCATCATCGATACCGCGGTGATCATCGTTGAAAATTGTTTGCGCCGGTTGGCCGAGCGGCAGCAGCAGTTTGCCCGCCCGCTGCTACACGATGAGCGCCTGGCAGAGGTGTACGCAGCTACGCGCCAGATGGTGGTGCCGGCGGTCTTCGGCCAGACCATCATCATCACCGTCTACATCCCCATCCTGCTGCTGACCGGTATCGAGGGGAAGATGTTCCATCCCATGGCGATGACCGTGATCCTGGCATTGGTGGCGGCATTCGTGCTCTCGTTGACCTTTGTGCCGGCCATGGTGGCCCTAGTGGTGCGTCGCCCTGTCGTCGAGAGCGAGAATCGACTCATGGCAGCAGCCCGGCGGGGATACGCGCCGGTGCTCGCGACCGCGCTGCGTCTGCCTGGGACCATGATGATCGGTGCCGCGCTGATCCTCGCGTGTGGATTCTGGCTGTTCACCCGGCTGGGCTCTGAATTCATCCCGACGCTTGATGAAGGGAACTTCGCCTGCGAGGTCAGTCGTATCCCATCGATCGGCATGGAGCACTCGAATCGCATGCAATTGCGGCTGGAAGCGGCATTGAAGGGCATCCCCGAAGTGCAGATGGTCTTCGCCAAGACCGGTACGGCTGAACTGGCCTTCGATCCCATGCCGTGGAACACCTCGGATACCATGATCATCCTCAAGCCACGCAGCGCGTGGCCGGACCAAACGCTAAGCAAAGGGGCGGTCCTAGAGAAGGTCCAACGGGTTGCTGAGCAGCAGCTCGGAAACCGGTACGAATTCAGCCAGCCCATCCAACTTCGTTTCAACGAACTCCTGGCTGGCGTGCGTGCAGATGTGGCAGTCAAAATTTTCGGCGATGATTTCGCGGTCATGCTGCCCGCCGCCGAACGGATCGCCAAGGCGCTTCGCGCTGTACCCGGCGCGGTTGATGTGCGGATCGAGCAGGTCGATGGTTCGAGCAATCTGGTGGTCGACGCACGACGCGATGTCGCTGCGCGCATGGGCATCAATGTGGCAGACATCCATGAGACGGTGGCGATGGCAACGGCCGGCCAGGACGTCGGTTTGGTGTTTGAAGGTGATCGTCGTTATGCGCTGGTCGTCCGTTTGCCGGATGTGCTTCGTAACGACCCAGAGGCGCTGAAGCGACTCCCTATTCCGCTGTCCGCCGGCATTGGCGACAGCGCCACCGAATCGGCTTCAGGTGGCCATGGCGCTGCCGCCCCGCGAACCATGCCGGTGGGGAATCTGGCGTCACTGCGCTTCGTCGACGGCACCAATCAGATCAGTCGCGACAACGGCAAACGGCGCGTGGTCGTGCAGTGCAATGTCCGCAGCCGTGATCTTGGCGGCTTCGTCACCGACGCGAAATCACGACTGAGTCGCGACGTGCCATTGCCAACCGGCACCTGGATCCAGTGGGGCGGCCAATTCGCCCACTATGAGGAAGCCCGCGATCGTCTGGCGGTGGTGGTTCCTTTGTGTTTCGCCATCATCTTCCTGCTGTTGTACAGCACCTTTGGCGCAGCGCGCTATGCCGTCCTGGTGTTTTCCGCTGTTCCGTTGGCGCTCACGGGTGGAGTGGCCGCCCTGTGGCTGCGGGGGATGCCGTTCTCCATCAGCGCGGCGGTGGGATTCATCGCGCTATCGGGCGTGGCGGTGCTCAATGGCGTGGTCCTGGTGTCCTGCATCAACGAACTGCGCCGTTCCGGCGTCGCCCTCGATGTCGCCGTGCGGGATGGTAGTCTGCTCCGCCTGCGGCCCGTGCTGATGACCGCGCTGGTGGCCAGCCTGGGCTTCATTCCCATGGCGTTTTCCAGCAGCCAGGGCGCTGAGGTCCAAAAGCCACTCGCCACCGTGATCATCGGCGGAATTCTCACCTCCACCGTATTGACGCTCATCGTGCTGCCGGCCCTCTACCGTCTGTTCCATTGGCGCCAACCATCTTCGACAGCAGCAGCGGGCGATCCTGTGGCACCTGCTTCGGTATGATTATTTCCATATTTCACCCAAGGAGAGTCCCCATGTCCCGTTTATTCGCCTGTATCGCCCTGTGTGCCGTTGCATCCACCGGAGCCCTGATGGCCGAAGAGGAAAAGCCGCCGACTGCATTCCACGGTGGCCTCCCACGTCTGGTTGGCGATGACGTCGTTGAACTCGTGCAAGATTCTGCTGCCGGAAAGCTGACCATCTACATCACCGGCGAAGACACGAAGCCCTATGCGACCGCTGCCCAGCCGCTCACCGCACAGGTGAAAGTTCCTGGCGCTACGGCCTTGCAGACGGTGACACTCCAGCCGACGCCACAGCCAGGCGATCCAGCCGGGAAGTCCAGCGCCTTTGCTGGGGCCGATGCGTCACTGATCGGGAAGACTGGCCTGACGGTGATTGTGCGCGTCGAACTCGATGAGAAACAGCAGCGAGTGGTCTTTACACTAGACAAGAAGTGAAAGACCCTGTCGGCTCCGTGCGCAATACCTAGAAATGGCAACGTGCGATGAGCAGAGGGAATGCCGATGATGCCTGATCCTCCAGGACGGCAGTGTCCCAATCCATCCGAAATATCCCCGGGGGATTGCGGCCTCATCGTCTTTCGGTTTTTCGTATGGTGCGCCCTGGTGGTCTGGCTTGGAGGGTTCACCTTCTATGGCGCCGTGGTAATTCCGACTGCGCACCGGATCTTGGGTACGCATCTCGACGTGGGCTTCATCACCCAAGAAGTTACCCGGTGGCGCGACCTCAGTGGCCGGTAATCTGCGCTCTCCTGTTGGTCAATCTGGTGCGAAATCGATCCGGCCATAAATCATTTTCTACTGCTTGACGTCGACGTGGGCGGTGCTCGCGCTGCGTCAAATAGCCCTCTTTACATTTCACCCACAGCTCGATCGGCTGCTTGACGCCTAGGAACATGGCTTTGTTGATCGTACGGCATTCAATCAGCTACATCGTATCTACTTACTCACAGCAACAATTCAGTGGTGCGCTGGCGTAGTGCAGCTTGGCCTTTTAGTGATCAGCTGGCATCGTCGCAGTTAGCAGATCGAATCCGCAGTCAGTCTCCCACCAGCCACAGGTCATGAACCGGTAGCGGCGGGAACGACTCGAACCAAAGCGGGGCCGCAATGGATCTGACAGATACGCCGGCACGCCAGCATCAGCGGAAGGCGATGTCGCAGCAGCCCAGCTTGAGCACCTTGTCGTCGGGTCCGCCGACCCCATCGGCGAGACGGTAGAGCACGCCCTTGCCGTCACGATCGCCGGCGACCAGCCCGGCCGCGCGCAACACCTTCAGGTGGTGCGACATCAGGCTCTGCTCGACACCGATGGCGGTGACCAGGTCGCCGACGCACAACGGCCCGGCGGCGAGCCGGCGCAGGACATCGAGCCGGGTGGGATCGGCGAGCGCCTTGAGCCGGGTGGTGCAGCTCATGGCGGAATCCTGGGATGCGCGCACCTTGGTCATGTGGCACGGTTCGTAGCACGTCAACGCTGACAGGGAACCGCTGGCGTGGACGCCGACACGGCCGGCCAGGGGGATTCCATTCGGCGGCGTCAGACCGGCGATAGGACCACGCGCCGGAGCCCGCCGTGGCCGAACCAGCCGCTGCTGATCCCATCACACCGCCGCCCGGGCAGGGCACGTTGCGCCGGCTGGCCTGGCTGCATTTCTGGAATGACTTCACCCTCGACTTCGTCAGCCCCCTGCTGCCGACGCAGATTCCGTTAGCCGCGCTCGGCGCCATGGAAGGTGCAGCGGACGCTGCTGGCCAGGGCCTGCGCCTGGTCACCGGCCGGGCGAGCGACCGCGATGGCCGGCGGGCGCGCTGGGTGCGTGCGGGCTATGGGGTCAACGCGGTGGCGCGACCGCTGCTGGCGGTGGGCATGCTGCTGTCGTGGCCGTGGTGGATCGCGGCGTGCCGCATCACCGACCGCCTGGGCAAGGGCGTGCGCGGCCCGGCCACCGACGCCCTGGTCGCCGACTGGGCAGAAGGCACACGCCGCGTCGCCGCGTATGCCGCCATGCGCACCGCCGACCACCTCGGCGCCACGCTGGGGGCGCTCGCCGCCGCCGCGGTGGCGTGGTGGGACCCTGGACTGCTGCCCTGGGCCGTGGCGGCGCTCGTGCTGCCCATGCTGGTGCAGTTCGCCATCCTCCCCGGCGTCCGCGACGCTCCGCGCGCGCCGGCCAGCGCTGGCGGCACGCCGGCGGTGTGGTGGCCGAAGGATGCGCGCACGCGCCGGGCCATCATCCTGCTCGGCCTGTCGGCAGTCGGCGCGCGGCTGTCGCCCTTGCTGGTCCTGGTGGGCGTGACCAGGGATTGGCCGCTGTGGCAGCAATGCCTGGGCTGGGCGGCCTTGGGCCTGGCGCAGACCATCACCGCAGCGGTGGCCGGCGCACTCGGCGTGCGCATCGGCGCGCGCGCGACGTTGGTGATCGGCTGGATCGCCGGCGCCCTGCTGTGGAGCGGTCTGGCGATCTTCGGCGGCGGCGCCGCCGGCGCCGGCCTGGCGCTGGGCTGGGCGGTGCTCGCCGGCTGTACCGAGGGCATGGAGAAGGCCTGGCTGGCCGAACTGGCACCCGCCAGCGAACGCGGCGCCGCTTTCGGCGCCTTCGCCATCGCCACCGCCCTGGGCACCGTGGTGGGCAGCGCCGGCATCGGCTGGCTGCTCGAACCGACGCGCCAGGGATCCCTGGCCTTCCTGATCGCTGCCGCGGTACTGGCGCTGTGCGTCGCGCTGATGCCAGTGCTGGGACGCGCACGCGCCAGCACTGCGACGGCGTGATCGCGCGCCGATGCCGACGGTGGCCAGACGTGGTCCGCGTCCTGCGCGCGGCCAGCGCGGTTGTAGCCCGGCCTCGCCTGCGTAAGAGTCCCCGATGCTCACCGCCCAGCGGCCGTGGCGGCTGCGCCAGGCCCAGGCCGACATCGTCGCCGAACTGGAACACGAACTGGGCCTGAGCGCGCTCAGCGCCCGGCTGCTCACGCTGCGCGGCGTCCAGGGCGCCGCCCAGGCCGAACGCTGGCTGGCCAAACGGCTGGCCGACCTGCACCGGCCTGAACTGATGCGCGGCATCGAGGTCGCGGCGCAGCGTCTGGCGACGGCGATCAATCAGCGCGAACGCATCCTGGTGCACGGCGATTACGACGTCGACGGTTCGACCGGCACCACCCTGCTGACGCTGTTCTGCCGCGCCTGCGGCCATGATGCCATCGCCTTCATCCCGCACCGGCGCATCGACGGCTATGGGCTCAGCGAGGCCAGCCTGGCGGCGGTGCGCGAACACCGCGCGACGCTGATGATCACCGTCGATTGCGGCATCGCCGACCACGGCTGGGCGCGGCGCATCGAGAGCGAGGCGCTCTGCCAGGTCATCATCACCGATCACCATCTCGCACCGGCGGCGCTGCCCGAATGCCTGGCGGTGTGCAATCCCAATCAGCCCGCCTGCACCTATCCCGACAAGCACCTCGCCGGCGTCGGCGTCGCCTGGAAGCTGGCCTGGGCGACGGCCAAGGTGCTCTCCGGCGGCGACAAGGTCACCGACCGCCTGCGCGGATTCCTGCTCGACAGCCTGGCCCTGGTCGCGGTGGGCACGGTCGCCGACTGCGCAGCGCTCACCGGCGAGAACCGCATCCTGGTCGGCCACGGCCTGCTCGCGCTGGCGCGCACCACCAATCCCGGCCTGCGCGCGCTGCTCGAACAGACGCGCATCGACGGCACCGTCTCCGCCGGTGACATCGGCTGGCGCATCGGACCGCTGCTCAACGCCAGCGGTCGCGTCGGCAGCGCGCTCGCCAACATCCGCCTGCTCACCGCCACCACCGCCGGGGCAGCGCGCGAAGAGCTCACCGGCATCGTCGCCGAGAACGAGGAACGCAAGAAGCTCACCCAGGTGCTCACCGCCGATCTTGCCGCCGCCATCGACGCCGATCCCGGTTTGAAGAGCCGGGCCAGCCTGGTCTTCGCCGGCGATGGCTGGCATCCCGGCGTGGTCGGCATCGTCGCCAGCCGGCTGGTCGAGCAGTTTCACAAGCCGTGCGCGGTGATCGCCATCCAGGACGGCGTCGGCAAGGGCAGTCTGCGCACGGTGCCGGCGGTGCATCTCGGCGAGGCCATCGACGCCTGCCGCGCACTGCTGATCAAAGGCGGCGGCCACGCCATGGCCGCCGGGCTGAGCATCGAACCGGGCAACGTGCCGGCCTTCCGCGACGCCTTCGAACGCCATGTCGCCGCCAAGGTCCTGCCCGGCAGCAGCAGCCCGCACACCGACTTCGACGGCGAGGCGGAGGTTCGCGAGTTCGACGCCGACTTCTTCAAGTCGCTCGACGGCATGGCGCCCTTCGGCCTGGCCAATCCCGAGCCGGTGCTGCAACTCAGCCGCGCCACCTTCGTCGCCCGTCCGCGCCTGTTCGGCCGCGACGGTGAACACCTGCGCGCCGCGCTCACCGACCACGGCGGCGGCATGCGCGACTTCCTGGCCTGGCGCGGCAAGGACCACTTCGCCGCCTTCAGCGCCGCCGGGGTGCGCTTCGACCTGCTGGTGCGGCCGGAAGCCAATCGCTGGCGCGGTGAACTGACACCGCGGCTGGTGTTCGTCGACGGCAGGTCGGCGTCATGAGCGTGCGCCGTGCGCAGTCCGGAGTCCGGCGGGCGATCGCGCCGGCCCATGGCGAAGACCAGAGCGAGCGGCACTGCGCACCCCGCACCCCGCACCCCGCTCGGCGGCAATGAGCAGAGACGTCCTCGCCCGCCGACCCTGGCTGCGCCGACGCTGTTACGCGCTGGCGGCGACGTTCTCGGCGCACTGTCCGCTGTGGGCGGCGCGGACGCTGGCGTGGTTCGTCGCGCTGGCATGGTATCTCGGCGATCGTCGCGGTCGCGAGACGGTCGCGCGCAACCTCGCCGCCTTCATCCCGGCCGGCTGCCCCGAGGCGCGCCGACGCGCGGTGCGCCGCAGCTTCCGCGATTTCGCCTTCGCCGTCGCCGAGACCTTCGCCCTGCCCCGCCTGCGCGCGCGCCGGCTCGCCGACCGCGTCGAGGTCATCGATCCCTGGGGCGTGTTCGCACGCCGGCCGATCAGCGGACCGACCGTGCTCGCCACCGTGCACTGCAACTGGGAACAGGGCGCCGGACTGCTGCACCACCTCGGCCTGACCGCGGGCGTCGAGGTGGTGGCACTGTCCACCGGCGATGCCGCCGTCGACGCGGTCTTCGAACGCCTGCGTGCCGGGGTCGGCTGCCGCAGTCTGCTCCTCGACCGCGCCCCGCTCGCCTCGCTGCGCGCTCTGAAGGCCGGCAAGGTGCTTGGTCTGGTCTGCGACCGCGACTACACCGGCGGCGGCATGAGCGTGCGCTTCGGCGGCCGCCGCCTGGCCTTCCCGGTCGGGCCGGCGGCGCTGGCGGTGCAGTGCGGAGCCCAGATCGTGCCCTGCCTGTTCGCGCGGCGTGGCGCCAGCCGCTTCGCCATCGTCATCGGCCGACCGCTGCGCGCCGTCAGCGATCTCGGCAAGGCGGCGCAGGTCGCCGTGCTCACCCAGCGCCTGGCCGACACGTGCAGCCGCTTTCTCGCCGCCGTCCCTGCGCAGTGGGTCGCCTTCCACGAGATGTGGCCGGAGTCGGGCACCACGTCGAGCGCCCGGCTGCTGGCGATCCGGCCGGAGAAAAGCTGATCGCGGAACGCTGCATGTTGCCGGTGACCGCACGACCCACAGGCCGTCTGTCGTCAGTTTGCCCTTCTACCGCGCCTTGCGATCGCTGAGCGCTGCGGCGCCATAGCGCTGAGGATCGGCTTTGACCAGGTCCGCGCAGCGTCGACTGCACACCGCCACCGACACCAGGCGCGCCCGCCCCTGGCCGTCGACGACCGTCACCACCACCACCGGGATGTCATCCGGGCAGCGGTCTCCGAGTACCGGGCAGATGGTGTTCACCGGTGGCGGTGGCGAATCGGTGGTGGGCTCCTCGACGGCGGCCAGGACAGCCATGGCGCAGACCAGCAGCGCCGCCCTACTTCCCACGATTCGCCGCCTCCACCGCCTTCACCGCCTCGGCCGGGAGCATGGCCTTGAGCTTGGCCGCGTCCTCGGCCGAGCAGATGGCGACGGCGCGCGTGCGGCCATCAGGCAGACGGATCACCACCGGTTCGCGGCGTGGGTCGATCGGCTTGCCGCAGATGCACAGGCGGTTGTCCGGCTTGCCGTCGGCGGCGGTAGCGCCAGCAGCGACAACGAGAGCGAGCACGATCGCGATCAGGCGCATGCGCTCTCCGATGGGCGCGATGCTAGATGGATTGGGGCACGGGCAATGCGGCCGGCCGACAGCGAAGTGGGGCGTTTCGCGCTCCTGATTCCCATTCGCAAGAAGTGCTTGACCGCCGCCGGCGGATCGCCAGCATCCCGCCGCGCTAACGAAAACCGTTATCAACAACAGGAACCCCCATGCCCCGTCTCCGCGCCCTTGCCCTCCTCGTCCTGCCCGGTCTGGCCCTCGCCAGCGAACGCCACTTCGCCTACGCCTATGAGTCGGCGGTGCTCGCCCCCGGCGACAAGGAGATCGAGATCCACTACCTCAATGAGCGCGGCAAGGACGCCTTCCGCTACTACAGCGAGGTGGCCGCGCGCCTGGAGATCGAAGTCGGCGTGACCGATCGGTTGATGACCGCCTTCTATCTCAACTTCGCCCAGGTCGCCAAGCTCGGCGCCAAGGACGGCAGCGCCGACCAGAGCTTCTCCGAGTTCGAGGGCTTCTCGTGGGAGTGGAAGTACAAGCACTCCGACCCGGTCGCCGATGTCGTCGGCTTCGCCAGCTACGTCGAACTGGAATGGAAGGCCGAGGAGGTCGCCCTGGAATTCAAGGCCATCCTCGACAAGCGCGTCGGCCAGCACCTGTTCGCCGCCAATCTGGTGTGGGAGATCGAAGGCGAGTTCGAGAACAACGACCACATCGAGTTCGAGGAGCACAAGGTCGATGTCATCGCTTCGGCGCTGCACCTGTTCACGCCCAAGTTCGGCGTCGGCATCGAGACGACCTGGCGCAACGTGATCGTCGAGGGCGAACTGGAGCACTCCGCGCTTTTCCTCGGGCCCACCGCCTTCTACAACGCCGGCTCGTTCTGGGCGACACTGACCGTGCTGCCACAGATCACCGCCTTCGAAGGCGAAACCGGCGACACTGGCAAGGACACCGATGAGTTCACCGAGTACGAGATCCAACTGGTCGTTGGACTCCATTTCTGAGCGGCTGGCGATAATCCCCAGCACCGCGCGCGGGCAGCGGTCAGCCTCTCTGGGGGGGACGGGGGACATCCCCCCCGCGCGACCGGACGCGCGACGTGCATTGAGCGGCAGCACGGCGCGCAATCGCACGCTGCGTGCCGGGTTCGACCCGGCACGGGTCGTCGGTGACCTGCGAGAGCGGTTCCCGCGACGCGCATCCGATCGTCAGGGCTGTCCAGGTCGTGCCGACATGCATCCATCCGGCCCGGGTCGCGCCGCCTCGCCGTCCACACCGGCGGGAGCGGCGCGGGCCTGGGCGGTTGCTGTGCTGGTCGCGTTGGCCATGGCCGGTTGCGGTGCCCGCCTGCCGCCAGCCACGCCCGAACTGGCGGCGGTGGCGCAGAAGCGCTGGCCCGACCTCGACGTGCCCAAGCTCGAAAGCGCGCGCCAGCTCTACATCCAGCGCTGCTCGTCCTGCCACTGGCTGGTCGAGCCACGCAGCGAGACCGAGAAGACCTGGCCGACGGTGATCGAGAGCATGGCCAAGAAGGCCAAGATCACCCCGGCACAGCAGGACCAACTCCTGCGCTACGTGCTCAGCGTGCGCGACTTCGAGATCGCAGAAAAGGCGAAGGCGAAAGCGGCGAAGTCGCAGTAGCCCTGCCTCCGACGGATCCGCCGAAGCTCACTCCGCGCGCGCCTGCTTCTGCAAGTCGTCGAGCAGCGCCAACGCCTGCTTCGGCGAGATCTCGTCGAGATCGAGCTCCTTCAGACGCTGCACCGCCGCGCTGGTCACGGCCTGGAACAGGGTGAGCTGCACCGGCCCGATCTGTCCGGGCGCCGGCCGCGCCGCTGGACGCTCGCGCTCGGTCAGGCTGACGTTGAGCTGTTCGAGCGTCGACAGCACCTCCTTGGCGCGAACGATCACCGGCCGCGGCACGCCGGCCAGACGCGCGACGTGGATGCCGTAACTCTTGGTGGCCGCGCCGGGGATGATGCGGTGCAGGAAGGCGACGTCGTCGTCCTGCTCGGCAACCGCCACGGTGAGGTTGCGGATGCCGGCGCGGTCCGCGGCGAGATCGGTCAGCTCGTGGTAGTGGGTGGCGAACAGGCAACGGCAGCCGATGCGATCGTGGAGATGCTCGGTGATCGCCCAAGCCAGGCTGACGCCGTCGAAGGTCGAGGTCCCGCGTCCGACCTCGTCGAGCACCACCAGGCTGCGCCGGGTGGCATGGTTGAGGATCGCCGCCGTCTCGGCCATCTCGACCATGAACGTCGACAGGTTGCGCGCGAGTTCGTCACCGGCGCCGATGCGGGTGAAGACGCGATCGACCACGCCGATGCGCGCCGACTTCGCCGGCACGAACGACCCCGCCTGGGCGAGGATCACCGCCAGGGCGATCTGCCGGATGTAGGTCGACTTGCCAGCCATGTTGGGACCGGTGATGATTGCCAGTTTCGCTGGCGGAGGGGCTGGGGATTCGGGGTCAGCGGCTCGACCATCCAGCTCGCCGACCGCCTGCGCGTCCACCGCTGACTCCTGGGCCCTGAACCCGGCGTCGCGGTCGCCGACGGTTCCGGCGTCGAGGTCGGTGTCGTTGGCCACGAACGCGGCGCGACCGATGGCGGCCTCGATCACCGGGTGCCGGCACTGCACCAGGACGAGCGTCAGCGAGTCGTCCATCAGCGGCCGGCACCAGCCGCTGTGACGGGCGACCTCGGCGAGCCCGGCGACGACGTCGAGCGTGGCGAGAGCGCCAGCGCAGGCCTGGAGCGCCGGCAGCGCCTGCTCGCAGCGCGCGCGCAGGGCGGTGAACATCGCCAGCTCCTGGGTGCGGATGCGTTCCTCGGCGCCGAGCGCACGGTCCTCGTACTCCTTGAGTTCGGGGGTGATGTAGCGCTCGGCGTTGACCAGGGTCTGCTTGCGGACGAAATGCGTCGGCACCTTCTCGCCGTGCGCCTTGCTGATCTCGATGTAGTAGCCGAACACCTTGTTGTAGCCGACCTTCAGCCGGGCCAGGCCACAGGCCTGCGCCTCGCGCCGTTCATAGGCGGCCAGCCACTCGCCGGCGTCGCGCTTGATCGCGCGCAGGGCGTCGAGGTCGGCATCGACGCCGTCGCGGATCAGTCCGCCGTCGGACACCACCAGCGGCGGTTCGTCGACCAGCGTGCCGGTCACCGTCTCGACCAGTTCGGCATCGGCTTCGAGATCACCGGCCAGCGCGGTGATCAGCGCCGGCAGCGATGCGCGGTCGAGACCGGCACGGCAGGTGGCGGCGGCGCGCAGGCTGCCGGCGAGATGGACGAGGTCGCGGGCATTGCAGCGGCCGGTGGCGATGCGCGCCAGCAGGCGTTCGAGATCGTAGACCTGCCCGAGCGCCTCACGCAGGTCGGCGCGCAGCGCGTCGCCACCGACCAGGGCGGCGACCGCGTCGTGGCGGCGGGCGATGCCGGCAAGATCGGCCAGGGGACGCGACAGCCACTCCGCCAGCAGGCGCGCACCCGGCGCCGTGCGCGTGCGATCCACCGCGGCCAGCAGCGTGCCGGCGCGGCCGCCATCGCGCTGGTTGCGCAGCAGGTCGAGGTTGCGCCGACAGGCGGCGTCGATGACCAGATGGCCGCCGGCGTGCAGGCGGGTGATGGCACGGACGTGGCGCAGGACGTTGCCATCGCTGGCGGCGGGATCGAGCGAACCGGCGGCGTAGCGCATGGCGGCGCCGGCAGCGGCGGCGAGGTGGTCATCGCCGGGCCCGATGCCGAAGCCGTCGAGCGAGCCGACGCCGAGACGCAGCGCAAGGAAACGCCGCGCATCGGCGCCCTTCCAGGCGAAGGCGCCCAGGCTGGCCAGCGGCGGCAGCGCGGCCGGGGCCAACGCCTGGCGCAAGCGGTCGAGCGCCGCGTCGGTGGCGCGCACCTCGTCGGGTACCACCAGCTCGGCGGGTTGCAGACGCGCCAGCACCAGGGCGAGTTGGCCGGGGCCGTTGGCCTCCTCGACGCTGAAGCGACCGGTGGACACGTCGAGCGCCGCGATGCCGATGGCGACGCCGTCGTCGACGCCGGTGAGCGCCACCAGGTGGTTGGCGGCGCCGCCGGGCAGGGTGTCCTCGTCAACCAGGGTGCCGGCGCTGATCACCCGGGTGAGGCCACGACGCACCAGGCCCTTGGCCTGGCTGGGATCTTCGAGCTGGTCCATCACCGCCACGCGCACGCCGGCGGCGAGCAGCTTGGGCAGATGCTGGTGCAGGCAGTGATGCGGCACACCAGCCATCGCGGTCGGCTGCTCGGCGTCCTTGTTGCGCGCGGTCAGGGTGAGGCCGCAGATCCGCGACAGGCGTTCGGCGTCGTCAAGGAAGGCCTCGTAGAAATCGCCCATGCGCATGAGCAGCAGGCACTCCGGGTTGACCGCCTTGGCCTCCAGATATTGCCGCATCATCGGGGTTTCGAGCGCGGACTGCGCGGGCTTGGCCATTCAGGGTCCTGAGCGCGGGATTCGCGGTGCGACCCCAACGCCGGCCAGCCCAACGTGGTGCGCGCGTCCGGCCAGGTCGTCACCCATGGTCATGGAAATCCCGCTCGGCAGTCGCTGGCTCGGCAGTCGCTGACTCGGCAGTCGCTGACTCGGCACAGGACGCCGCACGAACGATCAGCGCCCGACCTTCTGCACATCGTCGATGACGATCAGCGGCGCGTTGGCTTCGATGCCGGGCTTGGCTGGCAGCGCCTGCGCCTGGCCCTTCACCGCCACCAGGGCCCAGAAGTACTCGCTGAGCTGCTGGCTGGCGTCCTTGGGCTTCAAGTAGGCGACCACTTTGCTGTTCTCGTCGATGAGCACGTAGCTGGCGCCGACCTCGGGCACGTCGCGCTGTTCGAGCCAGCCTTCCACCCCGGCGGCGCGCGACGGCGCCTTGGATTCGGGTCCGATGATGGTGGCGAGCTGTTGATCAGGCGCGGCGGTCGGCGGCACCGGCGGCGGATCAGCGGCGACGGGCGTACGGGGGTCGCTGATCGGCGGTGGCGGCGTCACCGGCCGAGGCTGCGGATCGGCGCTGACCGGCGGCCGGGGCGCGACGGCGACCGGAGGAACCACCACGGTCGGCGCCGGCTCGTCCGCGGGCGGGGCGGGAATGGGGAATGACGGCTTGAAGCCGCGCTTGTCCTGCTCGCGGACGACGTTGTCGACACCGTCCTTCAGCCGCAGCGCCTCACGGCGCACCGCTCCCGAGCCATGATGCTCGGCGACCTGCGCGAGTTGGGCGGCCATGCCGGCCCAGTCGAGCCCCATGGCCTGACGGAATTCGGCGACGCGCCACTGGTCGTAGAGCCCATGCACCTGCTTCCACAGCACGTCGGCGCGGCGCTGGCGCTGGTTGCCCTCCAGCACCTGCGTCACCGCCTCCTTGGGCAGGCTGACCAGCATGGCGGCGATGTAGGCGACGGCGGTGGGCGGATAGACGGCGACCCAGTTGCCGATCACCTGGCCACGATCGTCGACCTCGTCGCCGGTGTTCAGCTCGGCGACGATGTTGCCCTTGAGGGTGGCGTCATCGCGCAGGCGCACCTTGTCCTGCATCACCCGCCAGCGCGCCGCACCCTCGACCTTCTGCAAGTTTTTGTCGTGCACCCAGGCGAAGCACTCCTTGGGGAAGCGGATCATGTACCAGCCGCCGTTCACGCCGCCGCCGGGCGCCTTGCCCAGCACCTCGATCACCGTGCCGGCGGCGAGCTCCTTGGGCACCTTGGGGGCGTTGGTGTTCGGCCCGAAGCGCACGTTGGCGGTCTTGGCCACGGTGGCCTTGACGCCGATCTGTGGCGCCGACGCGGCGTTCTCGCCGGCGGCCAGGCCGGCAGCGATGAGGACCAGGGCGGCCACGAGCAGGTACCGATGCATGTCGTTCCTCGCAGGCGCTGACGGTAGCGGGCGAGCGGGCGAGGGAAGGGGTCCGACGCCAGCGCAGCGGAGGATGCCGCTGCGACGGTGGGGACGCGGGAGGTGCTCCGGGTGAGCGGCGCCGGGCTGCAACCGCTGACCGATCGCGACGCCCGCGAACCGCCCCCGTCCTTGGTTCCCGGGCAGGCCGCCTACACTCCCGCGCCTCGGAGAGTCCATGGTCCTCGACCGTCTGCGCCGCGGCATCGCCGGGCGCGATCCGAAGAAGATCCCCGACGGACTGTGGGTGAAATGCCCGTCGTGCAGCAAAGTGGTGTTCAAGCGCCTGGTCGAGGAACGCGTCGAGACCTGTCCGGAGTGCAATCACCACTTCCCCATGGGCGCGCAGGCGCGCATCCGCCTGCTCATCGATGACGGCACCTGGCAGGAACTCGACGCCGACGTCGCCAGCGCCGATCCGTTACGCTTCGTCGATTCCAAGCCTTATCCCGAACGCCTGGCGCAGGCCCAGGCCAAGACCGGGCTCAAGGACGCGGTGCTCACCGGTCTGGGTGCGCTGTCCGGTCGACGGATCGCGCTCGGGGTGATGGACTTCTCGTTCAATGGCGGATCGATGGGCTCGGTGGTCGGCGAGAAGCTGACCCGGGTGATCGAACGCGGCACCGCTGACCGCCTGCCGGTGGTGATCGTCAGCACCTCTGGTGGCGCGCGCATGCAGGAAGGCGCGCTGTCGCTGATGCAGATGGCCAAGACCAGCGCCGCCCTGGCGCGTCACGGCGAGGCGCGGCTGCCTTATCTGTCGGTGCTGACCAATCCGACCATGGCCGGCGTGATGGCATCGTTCGCCAGCCTCGGCGACGTCATCCTCGCCGAGCCCAAAGCGCTGATCGGCTTCACCGGCCCGCGGGTGATCAAGGAGACCATCCGGCAGGAACTGCCCGAGGGCTTCCAGACCAGCGAATTCCTGCTCAAGCACGGCCAGCTCGACCTCATCGTCACCCGTCAGGACCTGAAGGGCGAGCTCGCGCGCATCCTGTCGTATCTCGCATGATTGCCGCGCTGCGGAGTGCGGAGTGCGGGGTGCGGGAGGCGCGTGGTCGCCGACATCAGCGCGCGCCGGAAGCGGGCTGCCGTACGCCGGACCTGACGCCATGACCGGGGTCCGCGATCTGTGGCGTCGTGCCCAGGCCGTGTGCTTCGATGTCGACAGCACGGTCAGCCCGGATGAAGCCATCGATGTGCTCGCCGCCCACGCTGGCATGGGCGAAGCGATTGCGGCCATGACCCGCCGCGCCATGGGCGGCGCCGTGCGTTTTGAGGACGCGCTGCGCGAGCGCCTCGACCTGCTGCGTCCGGACCGCGCCATGATCGACGCCTGTCTGCGCGCGCATCCCCCGCGGTTGACGCCCGGCATCGCCGAACTGGTTGCCGCCCTGCATGGCCGCGGCACCCACGTGCATCTGGTCTCGGGCGGCTTCATGCCGTTCATCGTCCCCCTCGCGCAGCGTCTCGGCATCACTGCGGCTCGCGTGCATGCCAACGACTTCCGCTTCCACGCTGACGGCGCCTACGCCGGCCATGTGGTCGACCGCCCGACGGCGCGCAGCGGCGGCAAGGCGACGGTCATGCGCCAGCTCAAGGACCTGCACGGCTACCAGCCGCTGATCATGGTCGGCGACGGCGCCACCGACCTTGAGGCGCGCCCGCACGCCGACGCCGTCATCGGCTATGGCGGCGTGGTCGTGCGCGCCAAGGTGCAGGCCGAGGCCGACTGGTTCGTCAGCGATTTCCACGAGCTGACCGCCGCGCTGTCCTGACCCTCGCACCCACGGATCTGCCCATGCGCCACTGGCTGATGAAATCCGAGCCCGACTCGTTCGGCATCGACCATCTGCGTAAGCAACGCCGTTCCTCGTGGGACGGCGTACTCAACTACCAGGCGCGCAACTTCATGCGCGACATGGCGGTCGGCGACCACGTGCTCTTCTATCATTCCAGCATCGATCCCATCGGCGTCGCCGGCCTCGCCACGGTGGTGCGCGCCGCCTATCCCGACCACACCGCCTGGGATTCCGCCTCGAAGTACTTCGACGCCGCCAGCACGCCCGAGACGCCGCGCTGGTTCATGGTCGATGTCGCCTACGTCGCCACGCTGCCGCGCCTGGTCACGCTCGCCGAACTGCGCGAGATCCCCGAACTGGCGGACATGCCGCTCGTCAACCGTTCGCGACTGTCGGTGCAACCGGTGAGCGCCGAGCAGTACGCGCTGATCGTGGCGCTGGCCGATCAACCCACGCCGGCACCCGCCACCGCCCAGCCACCGGCGGCGACCCGCCGAGCGCGTTCCCGGCGGTGACACTGCCACAGGCTGGCGTGCGCCCTGGCGAGGACAGCCTGGGCTGCGTGAGCGTCGATCACACCGCGACTGTGCCGCCAACGCCCCCCACCGGCTGGGTGCTCTTCGACGCGTCGTGCGGAGTGTGCTCGCGCTGGGTCCCCTGGTGGTCGCCGACCCTCGGACGCCTCGGCCTGGCGACGGCCGCGCTCCAGGATCCGTGGGTGGCAGGGCGCGTCCACCTGGTCGGCGACGACCTCCTGCGCGACATCGTCATCCTGCTCGCCGACGGCACCCTGGTGCGCGGCGCCGACGCCTACCGCTGGGTGCTGCGCCGCCGCTGGTGGGGCCTGCCGCTGTGGGTGGTGGCCACGATCCCGCCCGGACGCTGGCTGTTCGACGGCGCCTACCGGCTGTTCGCCCGCAACCGCCACCGCGTCTCGCGGCTGTGCCGGCTGCCACCGCGAGACGCGACCGGGACATGAGCGACGTTGTCCTGAGCGCACGTTGGCGGCATCTGGCCATGCTGTCGTGGCCCGTCGATCGCTCGCTGCTGCTGCCATCGGTTCCGGCCGGGACCGAACTCGACCTTCATGACGGCAGCGCCTGGCTCAGCCTGGTCGGCTTCCGGTTCCTCGACACGCGCCTCCTGGGCGTGTCGGTGCCCGGCCACCGTGATTTCGACGAGATCAATCTGCGTTTCTACCTGCGCCGGCGCGATGCCACGGGCTGGCAGCGCGGGGTCGCGTTCATCCGCGAACTGGTGCCACGACGCGCCATCGCCTGGATCGCGCGTGCCTGCTACAACGAACCCTACCGGGCGGTTCCGATGACCAGTCGACTCAGCGACAGCGAGGTCGAGTACCGTTGGCGGACGACGCGTTGGCATCGTCTGCACCTGCGCACCGCGCCGGAAGCCGTCGCGCCGCATCCCGACAGCCGCGAGTCGTGGATCGCGGAGCACTACTGGGGATGGACGCGCCAGCGCGACGGCGGGACCATCGCCTACCGCGTCGAGCATCCCCCCTGGCGCCTCCGGTCGGTGCTCGGCGTCTCCATCGACGCCGACCTCGCTGAGACGTTCGGCGCCGACTGGTCGGCTGCCCTCGCTGGCACGCCCGCCTCGGCCTTCGTCGCGGAAGGCTCGGCCATCACCGTGGGCCGGCCACGACGCTTGGCGTGAGCGCCATTCATCGCGCGCCACCAGCACCGCCTCCGGTCGGCAACCGTGTCCGCTTCGCGGGTATTCGGTCTTCCGATCGCCCCAACCGACGCGATACTCCCCCGCGTTGACAATTGAGATCGTGGGGGCGAACAGGTTTCGACGGACGTGCAGCGGCGTTGGTGGCATGCCGTGGTGCGGGTGGCCACGTAAAAACCCGCAAAAACACAAGTGCCGACGATCACGTCGAGTACGCCCTCGCTGCTTAAGTAAAAACTAAGCAATGAGGTGGGACTGCCGGTTGCCGGTGTACGGCAGTTCCTAAACCAACACATCGGCTGGCTGGGGGAGTGGTCCGGTTACCCTTGGCGAGACTTATCGGACTGGCTTCAGGGATTGGCTGTCGACCGCCTACCCCTGGAGCGAGAACGCATCGATCGACTACGCAATGTAGAAGCCACGTGCGCATACGCCCGGACCCGGGTTCGATTCCCGGCGCCTCCACCAATGAAGATGCTGACGCGAACCCACGTCCGCCGGAGGAAGCCCCTCCAGCGGGCGTGGAATCGTTGGCACTCGGAGTCTCTTTGGACCCAACCAAGGCTTCAAGGTTGGGCATCCACAGGGACAAGAGGATGGGCTTCTCGTTGCCGATCCGCACCCCCACCAGTGGATGCGATCTAGCGTTGCCAGCTCTAGTAGCTACTGTATTGCTAAATATGCCTTGTCTATTAGCGTACTTCATGCTAAGAACCCGTTCTGCCTACCTAAGCTCTTGGGCCACAAAAATCGACCGCAAGCCACTCGTGCTGCGTGGTGCCCGTCAGGTCGGTAAATCGTGGCTGGTCCGCACCTGGGGCGAGCAGCAGTTCGGGCGAGTGGTTGAGGTCAACCTGGAGCGGCGTCCGGAGGCCGCAGCCTGCTTCACCAACAACGATCCGCAGGTCGTGTTGCAACGGCTGGAAGTGCTGCTTGGTCAACGCATCCCGAGCGATGGCTCCGCTCTGCTCTTCCTCGACGAGATCCAGGCGGTGCCGGAGGTGCTGGCGAAGCTGCGCTGGTTCGCCGAAGAGATGCCGCAGGTGCCGGTCATCGCAGCTGGCTCCCTGTTGGATTTCATGTTGGCCAATCATCGCTTCTCGATGCCGGTGGGTCGCATCTCGTACCTGCACCTGGAGCCGATGGGCTTCATCGAGTTCTGCCACGCGTGCGGCGAAGAGCCCATGGCGCGCTGGTTGGACGACAGCCTGAGCGTGGCGGCCATCCGCAGCGGTGTGCCTGCGGTTTTGCACGACAAGGCCAGCGCACTCTTCCGCTCCTGGGTTCTGGTTGGAGGCATGCCGGCGGCAGTCCAGGCATTTGTCCGTGAGCGGTCCTTTCTGCCGGTGGCCGATGTGCACCGCGAATTGCTGGCGACCATCCGCGACGACTTCGCCAAGTACGCAGATCGCGTTCACCATCGTCGGTTGGCAGCGGTGCTCGACAGTGTGCCGAATCAACTCGGTCAGAAGTTCACCTACGCCAAGGTCGATCGCGATGAGCGCGCCGTCACGCTCAAGCAGTCCCTCGACCTGCTCACGCTGGCGCGGGTCTGCCACCGCGTCGTCTCCACCAGTGGCAAGGGCCTGCCGCTTGGTGCTGGGGCCAACGCGAAAACCATCAAAGTGGTGCATCTCGATATTGGGCTCGTCAGCTCAGCGCTGCGCCTTGACCTGGCTGCACTGGAGCGAGCCGAGGACATCGACCTGGTGAATGCCGGCGCGATCGCTGAGCAGGCCGTGGGCCAACTCCTACGGCTGACCGGCCACGCGAACGAGGAGCCGGCGTTGTGGTACTGGTCCCGTGAAGCGCGATCCTCATCCGCCGAAGTGGACTACCTCGCTGCACCGACGAGCCATGTGCTGCCGATCGAGGTGAAGGCTGGAGCCGGTGGAGCCATGCGCAGCTTGCACGTCTTCATGGCCGAGCAGGGCCTGCCCTGGGCCGCACGTTTCAACAGCGCTGCTCCACAGCTCCAGGACATCGACACGACGGCCTCGACCGGAAAGCCGACGCGATACCGCCTGCTCTCGCTGCCGGCCTACGCAGTGGAGTGTCTGCCGCGTTTGGCGAAGGAGATGGATGCCGAGTACGAGGGAGCCGGACACCATGCCTGACGACCAGCAGATCCGCGAGAAGTTGGCGAAGATCAAAGCGCTCTTCGCTGGCGCGACGACCACCGGCGAGCGGCAAGCCGCCCAGGCCGCCATCGACCGCCTGCAGCAACGCATCGACGGCGTTCCGGCTCCCAGCCCAATGACAGACCCGCCGATGGAGTTTCGTTTTTCGCTGACCAATCCCTGGTCGTTGCGCTTGTTCCTCGCGCTGTGCCGATCCAAGCAGTACAAGCCGTACCGTCATCCGCGCATGCGCCGGACCTCGGTGTGCGTGATGATTGGCAAGCGGGCGGTGAACACAGATCTGTGGCCCGAGTATCTGGAGATGAACAAGGTGCTCACCGAGTACCTCGGCGAACTGGCCGACCACATCATCGCTGACTGCATCAATCCAGACCGCTCAGATGCTGAAGTGGTTGCTCGCCTATCAGGGCCGACGGCTGGCGACGAGATGGAAGGATAGAGACATGGCTGGCAAGCCACCAACCTTGGAACGCACGTTGGCCGATATGAAGCGGTGGCCGGCGTCGTGGGAGATCGACAGCGACCGCGAAGCGGGAGCAGTCCTCGTCGCTGGCTTGGCTCCCTTCGTCCAGCACCTCTACGCCTCAGGGGCAGCAACCACCACCATGCGCCGGCACATCAACAACCTCTGGCAGTTGGGCGGAGAAATCATCCGCCATCGGCACGAAGAAGACCCGCCAAGTGCGGTGCCACTCCTCACTGAGATCGTCAACGAGGAAGGAGGCCCTCTGCTGCACTGCATGGACGAAGGCGAGCAGCGGCCATTCGACGCCTCCTGCCGCGCTCTGCATCGCTTCCTGACCAAACCGGCCGGCAAGGCAATCATCGCCAAGCGGAAGCGTCAGGCACCGGGGGCGAACACCATCAGGTTGGATGCCATGATCGAAGAAGCGACCGTTGATGCCTACGGCGACTCTGAACAGGCGTCCGGCTTCCTGGCCTGCTTCGAGCAAATCGCGGTGCCCTTCACCACCGAAGTGCTCGGGGTCGAGGTGTCGGTCACCGGCTTCGACGCGACCGATGACCACGCCCTGGTCGCGGTCTGCCGGCGCGGCAAGGCCAGGCAGCGCATCCCCGTCCTCGACCTCCGACTGCCTACGCCGCCACCTGGTGGCCACGAATGGATCGCCGCCTATCGGCGTTGGCGGAAGGGCATCGGACAATGCAACCGGTCTGGTCCGTGAAAGTTCAGATGCCACGATCAGCAACTTGCGACCGTGCAGCGCTCGCGATACGAATGCCTCATGCCAGTTCAGCCATCGTCGGACGCCAAGCTGCTCCGCGCGGCCTACGCGGCCTTCAACGCCCGAGACATTGATGCTGCCCTCGCCACCATGGCCCCGGACGTGGCTTGGCCGAAGGCGTTCAAGGGCGGCTTCGCCCGCGGCCATCAGGAGGTTCGCGCCTACTGGACGGAGCAGTGGTCGGAGATCGACCCGCACGTCGAGCCGGTCTCCTTCCAGTCGGAGGGGGCCGGCCGCACCCTGGTCGAGGTGCATCAAGTCGTCCGCGACCTGGCCGGGGCTGTGGTCGCCGATGGGCACGTCGGCCACCGCTTCACGATCGAGTCCGGGTTGATCCGGGACATGGAAGTGTGCTCGCTCCCGTCATCCGGTCGGGGGGTATAGGCATCACCACCGAACACCCAATGTGTCCAAGTGGCGGGCATACGCCGCCGGATCCATGACCACGACGCGGTGACGATTGCCCTTGGGAAAATCCGCGCTGTTCCCGGTCACCAGCACTGCGCCGGTGCGCTGGGCGCGAGGCGGGACACGCGGAACGTCCAACCACCGACGGCCAGAAGCTCCGCTCAGGTCCGGCTCGCAAATGGGGTCAGATTATTGGCCTTGGGATCGAGCAGCTTGCGGTCATAGGCGCCGCCCGCCAACGCGGGCAGGTAATAGACCGAATAAATCTTGCTCGGCGGATCGTAGATCTCCTCGACCAGGTACTGGAGCCAGTACAGCACATTGGCGTCGTTGCTCCACAGGCTGAGTTCGCGGATCGTTTGGTTGGATACTCCGCGGTACCAGTAACCCTGGCCGCCGGTGTTCGGCTTTTTGGCCAGCGCCACCGCATGCGCGGAACGGGGCTTGTTCGCGTCATGGGGATCCTTTTCGTCGGGCACCATCACCATGTAGCCCGCGGTTTCCCAGCCCTGTTCGCGCAGCAGACGTGCACCGTAGGTGGCGTAGACATCGCAGTCGGCCTCGATCTGGTCGCTGTTGACGTCTCTCGCCATGCCCGCGACCTGGCCCTTGGAATCGGGAAGGATGTCGTGGTCGGCCTGGGTGAAATAACTGCCGAGCAGTTGCTCGCTCACGCTCTGGCCGATGGGCTCGTCGCGCAGGTCGGTGATCCCCATGCGATCGAGTGCGGCGAAAGTTTTTCCGATCGCCGGGGTACGTGATTCGAGCCATTGCGTCGACGATTCCGTGGTTCCGGCCGGCGCGATCTTCTGGCCAGCGAGCGTGCCGAGCAGTCCGAGCGCCTTCTGCTGACTGGTCACGCCGGTGACTGAACTGACCACTCGCGATACGACCAGCGATTGCAGGGCGGCGTCCTTGGAATCTATCGCGATCTGCATCCCCGCCTGGTCCTCGCCGATGTTGAACAGGATGTTGGCGAGCATCATCAGACCCTTGCGCAATTCGGTGGCGGTGGGCCCGGTCGCGGGGGCGGCGCCACCCGTGGCCAGACTCAGCGCAGCGATGAAACTGGCGGCCAACGCCAGCACCTTGGCCATGACCTTCACCACTTCCGCCCGGCCCTGGCTCGGCGCCGCGTTCATCTCCATCATCAGATCGAGCGCCTGCTCGTTGGGAGTCTGGACCCCCATCTGCAACGCGAACTCGGCGCGTCCCAGGTGGCGCTGCTGCACGACGTGGGCCAGCTCATGGGCGATCAACTGGCGTCCCACGTTGGTGGCCGGGGCGAACTCGCCGGGCGCGAAGGCGAGCTGCTCGCCATGCGCAAACGCGCGCGCACCGAATCCGCGCACCAGCGCCGCGCTCGCCGGACTCGATGCCACCCGCACCGCCGAGAAATCCTCGCCGAAGCGCTGCTCCATTTCACCGCGCAGGGTTTCCGGCAGGGGCGTGCCCGACCCGGGCAGGGCGCCACGCACCGGGTTCGCCGCGACCGGGCGGTTGGCACCGTGCGGTCCATTTGCTTTGGACAGCGACAGCGGCAGGGCTAGCGCCCGCGCCGCGGCATGATCGGCGTCACCTTCCCGCGCCAGCGCGCTCCCGCTGACGCGGGCCGCCGGGACGTCGGCGGAGGCGTGGTCGCTTCCGGCGCGGGATCCACTGCGACGCATCACGTCCCCTGGCATGACGGTAAACTCTGGAAGAAATGCGGTTGATGCAAGGTGACCGCCTGACGGGCTGGGTGGAAGCGACGATGGACGGTCGCTTCGGTCTGACGATCAACCGGACCACGAGGGACGGGAGAGACAGGAAGGACCTGCACTCCAGTCCGCGCCACCGCGCCGCCGGCCTGACGACCGGCGTCGGGCCGTCGGAGATGACGACTGCTAGCCCGTTGGGCTGGCCTTCCGCGTTGACGCGGTCAGCAATCTGGCCGACTCGGCCAATGCGCTGAGCGAGCCGAACGGCTCCCTGGCTACCGCGTCCGTCGCTGCCGTTGTTGGCAGATGAGCAGGTACCCGGCGGCCGGCTACGAGCCGGCCGCCATCTCGCGGTAGAGGCCGCGGGTGGTGTCGACGATCCAGCGGACGTCGACTGCCGGTGATGCTCACCAACGCTCCACCACTGGTTTGACCGATGCGCTGGACGTCCGCGCCTGATAGGACTCCCCGACCGCGCGGATGTCCCGCTGCCGCGCGACCTGACCGCGTCCTGTGCCGGGCAGTCTCCGTATCCGAGATGACTCATGATGCAGCCGACCTTCTCCGCCCCGGTACCAGCCCAGCGCCAGCAGCCGAGCGCGATCGCGCGCGCGCTGCCGCTGGGTCTCGTCCTGCTGATCGGACTGGCCAGCAGCTACGCCAGCGAAACCGCTCCGGATTTCGCCACCGAGATCCGCCCGATCCTCTCCAAGCACTGCTTCTCGTGCCACGGTCCCGACGACAAGGGTCGCAAGGGCAAGCTGCGCCTTGATCAGCGCGACGCGGCCATCGGCACGGGGAAGTCCGGGGCATTCGCCATCGTCCCCGGGAAGCCGGCGGCGAGCGCGGTGGTCGAACGCATCTTCGCCACCGACCACGACGAACTGATGCCGCCGACCCAGGCGAAGAAGCCGTTGACCGCGGCCGACAAGGATCGGCTCAAGCGCTGGATCGCCGCCGGCGCCGACTACCAGCCGCACTGGGCCTTCCAGCCGCCGGTGCAGGCGACGCTGCCGACGGTGACCAACGCGGCGTGGCCGACGAACGCCATCGACCGCTTCGTGCTCGCCAGGCTGGACGCCGAGAAGCTGACGCCCTCGCCCGAGACCGACCGCACCACGCTCATCCGCCGGGTGTCGCTCGATCTCATCGGCCTGCCGCCGACGCCGACCGAGGTCGACGCTTTCCTGGCTGACCGCTCGCCGGACGCGTATTCCCGGCTGGTGGATCGGCTGCTGGCGTCCAACCGCTATGGCGAACGTTGGGCCCGGAAGTGGCTCGACCTTGCACGCTACGCTGACACCAATGGCTATGAGAAGGACCGTCCGCGTTCGCTGTGGCCGTGGCGCGATTGGGTGATCAACGCCCTCAACGCCGACATGCCCTTCGACCAGTTCACCATCACGCAACTGGCCGGCGACCTGCTGCCTGCTGCCACGCAGGCCGACCGCATCGCCACCGGCTTCCACCGCAACACCATGATCAATGAGGAGGGCGGCATCGATCCGCTGGAGTTCCGCTTCCACGCGATGAACGACCGCGTCGCCACCACCGGCAAGACCTGGCTGGGCCTGACCACGCTGTGCGCGCAGTGCCACACCCACAAGTTCGATCCCATTCCCCACCGCGAGTACTACCAGCTCTACGCGTTGATGAACAACGCCGACGAACCGGAACTGATGCTCAAGCCGGAGGACTTTCCCAGACGGCAGGCGGAGGTCGACGCCAAGGTCGCGACGCTCATCGATGCCCTGCCGGCGAAATATCCCGCCGACACCCGGGTCTGGGCCGCGCTCGCAAACGCGACCTTCACCAGCGCGACTGGCGAAATGGCGGAACGTCAGGGCGATGGTTCCTGGCGCCTGACCGGGGACGGCGCCGACCGCGACACCTGGACGGTGAGCGTCGATGCCGATGCCGGCGGGTTTTCCCTGCTGCGTCTGGAAGCGCTGCCCGATGGCGATCGCAAGGTCGGTCGTGCCGAGGGCGGAAACTTCGTCATCACCGATCTGACGGTGAAGGCGGGCGCGCCCGGCGGCGAACTGAAGCCGGTGACTTTCAAAGCGATCAGCGCCGACTTCTCGCAGAAGGACTACGACGTGAAGGGCGCCATCGATGCCGATCCCAAGAGCGGCTGGGGAGTGGCCGGCGGCGACCTGACGACCAGCCGGAGCGCCACGGCGATCACCGCCGAACCGGTGACATCCACTGGCCCCCTGCGCGTGCAGATCACCATCGCCCAGCAGTTCGGTGGTCGGCATACGCTGCGGCGATTCCGGCTGTCCCTCGGCCGCGACGACCCGGCGCGGGCCACCGCCGAAGCGCGTCGTGCCGCCGCCGACGCCGCATTGGCGCGCTGGAGCGCAGATGCCGGCGCGTCCACCGTGCGCTGGCGGACGGTGAAACCTGCGATCGCCAGATCAGCGGTGCCGATCCTCAGCGTGCTCGACGATGCCTCGGTGCTGTCGTCCGGCGACATCACCAAGAGCGATGTCTATGACCTGACCTTGCGCGGGGACTTCACCGGCGTCACCGCGCTGCGTCTGGAGGCGCTTGCCGACGAGCGCTTGCCGGGCGGCGGTCCGGGTCGGGTGCACTACGAAGGCCAGCCCGGCGACTTCATCCTGACCGAACTGACCGCCCGGGTGGACGGTCAGCCCGCGACCTTCGCCCGCGCGGCGCACAGCTATGCCAACGCCAACGACCACGCCGCCAAGGCCATCGACGGCAAGACCGACACGGGTTGGACGATCAAAGGACAGCCGGGCCGATCGCACGCCGCGCTGTTCGTGTTCGACCGGCCACTGGCCAAGGGCGCTGAGATCACGCTGGCGATGCTGTTCGAGCGCTACTACGCCTCGGCGCTGGGGCGTTTCCGCTGGTCGGTGACCAGCGATCCGGCACCGACGAGCATCGCCGCGTTGCTAGGCGGGATCGAAACCATCCTGCTGATCCCGGTCGAGCGACGCAGCGCGGACCAGATCGCTGCGCTGCGCCGCCACTGGCTGGCCACCACGCCCGAACTGGCGGATGCGCGCAAAGAGATCGATCAGCAGCGCGCCTCGCTGCGATCCCATCCCACCACGCTGGTGCTCAGCGAACGGGCGCCGGAGCACACCCGGGCGACCTTCATCCACCACCGCGGCGAATACCTCCAGCCCACCGACGCGGTCGAACCCGGCTCGCTCAGCGCGCTCAATCCGTTCCCGGCCGGTGCGCCACGCAATCGCCTCGGGCTGGGCCGCTGGCTGGTGGCGCGCGACAACCCGCTCACCGCCCGCGTCACCGTCAATCGCCAGTGGGCGGCGTTTTTCGGCCGCGGCATCGTCCGCACCGTCGACGACTTCGGTTATCAGGGCGAATTCCCCAGCCATCGCGCTCTGCTCGACTGGTTGGCGGTCGAGTTCATGGAGCGCGGCTGGTCGCTGAAGAAGCTGCACCGGTTGATCGTCACCAGCGCGACCTATCGCCAGTCGTCGCGCGTCAGCGCGGCCCTGCGCGAACGCGATGCGCCAAACATCCTGCTCGCCCGGGGCCCGCGCGTACGCGTCGATGCGGAGGTCATCCGCGATTCGCTGCTGACCGCGGCGGGTCTGCTGGCGCAGAAGATCGGTGGGCCGAGCGTGTTCCCGCCGCAGCCGGCAAGCGTCACCACCGACGGCGCCTACGGTCGCTTCGAATGGAAAGTCTCGGCGGGCGAGGACCGCTACCGCCGCGGACTCTACACCTTCATGAAGCGCACTGCACCGTACGCCATGACGGCGGCGTTCGACGCCCCGAGCGGCGAGGCCTGCGTCGCCCAGCGCGAGGTCAGCAACAGTCCGCTTCAGGCGCTGATGATGCTCAACGACACCGTGGTGCTCGAATGCGCCCAGGCGCTGGGCAAGACCATCGCTGCCGCGCCCGGCGACGACGGCGCGCGCATCGTCACGCTGGTCCGCCACTGCTTGATCCGCCAACCGGAAGCGGCCGAGCAGCAACGCCTCGCCGCCTTCGTGGTCAAGCAGCGCGCACGTTTCGCCGCCAAGGAACTCGATCCTGCCGTCCTCGCCGGGTCGGGCGCTGGCGACGTGATCGAACGGGCGGTATGGACTGCGCTGGCGCGGGCGCTGATGAACACCGACGAGTTCGTGACCAAGGAATGACCATGCAACCGACCCGCCGCGCCCTCCTCCACCAGACCGGTGTCAATCTCGGCCGGGTCGCGCTCGGCTCCTTGCTGCTGGGTGCCGCGCCGTCGCTGCGTGCCGCCGGAAGCGGCGTGCTCGCCGCGAAGAAACCGCACTTCGCCGCCAAGGCGAAACGCGTCATCCATCTCTTCATGGCCGGCGCGCCCAGCCACCTCGACCTCTTCGATCACAAGCCCGCGCTGGCCACACTCGAAGGCAAGCCGCTGCCGGAATCGGTCATCGGCGGCCAGCGCTTCGCCTTCATCCGTTCCGATGCGGCGGTGATGGGGCCGCGTTTCGCCTTCAAAAAACACGGTCAGAGCGGCACCGAGATCGCCGATGTGCTGCCGCACCTGGCGACCATCACCGACGACATCTGCCTGATCCGTTCCCTCAAGACCGACCAGTTCAATCACGCGCCGGCGCAGATCTTCCTCAACACCGGCTTCAGCCAACCAGGGCGTCCCTGCATCGGCTCGTGGGCGCTGTATGGGCTGGGCAGCGAGACCGAGGAATTGCCCGCCTTCGTGGTGATGTCCACCGGCGCCGGCATCAGCGGTGGATCCGCCAACTGGTCGAGCGGCTTCATGCCGACGGTGCTGTCGGGGGTGCGTTTCCGCAATCAGGGCGATGCCATCCTCGACACCTCGAATCCCGCCGGCGTCGACGCGGCGTTGCAGCGCGACACCGTTGATCTGGTCGGCGGGCTCAATCGCGGACGCCTCGACCTGATGGGTGATCCGGAGATCGCCACCCGCATCGCGCAGTACGAGATGGCGTTCAAGCTCCAGACCAGTGCGCCGGAACTGATGGATCTGAAGAGCGAGACCAAGGAGACGCTGGAACTGTACGGCTGCAAACCCGACCAGCCGTCGTTCAGTCGCGCCTGCCTGCTGGCGCGGCGCATGATCGAACGCGGCGTGCGCTTCATCAACATCTACCACGAGGGCTGGGACGCCCACAGCGATCTGGTCGGCAACCACAAAGGCAAGTGCAGCGAGACCGATCAGGGCGCCGCCGCGCTGGTGAAGGATCTCAAGCGCCGTGGCCTGCTCGACGACACGCTGGTGATCTGGGGCGGTGAGTTCGGCCGCACGCCGATGATCGAGAGCAACGCGGCGCTCGGCCGCTCCAAGGGTCGCGATCATCATCCCCACGCTTTCAGCATGTGGATGGCCGGCGGCGGCGTGAAACGCGGCCTCACCTACGGCGCCACCGACGACCTGGGATACCAGGTGGTAAAGGATCCGGTGCACGTGCACGATCTGCAGGCCACCATCCTGCACCTGCTCGGCTTCGATCACGAACGCCTGACCTACCACACCGCCGGGCGCGACTTCCGCCTGACCGATGTGCACGGGCACGTGGTGCAAGGCATCCTGGCCTGAGCGGCGCAGCGGGTTCGTCCCGGCCGCGCGGAGCCGGCCCCTGATCCACTGCCGCCTCCGCGCCAGACGCCTGGCAACAGCCGCCCTGCGCAAAAGTAGAAACGGTGTGCTTGCCGCCGCCCTGCGTACCGTCAGACCTCGCCGCGCGCTGGGCATGGCGCTGCTGGCCATGGCGTTGGCCGCCGTCCCCCCCACCGCGCTCCAGGCCGGCGACGCCGCCGGTCTGAAGGTCTACAAGAACCAGTGCGCGTCCTGCCACGGCGATGACGGCCAGGGCGTGCGCGACCAGTACGCCGATCCACTGGTCGGCGACCGCTCGCTGGCGGCGCTGACCCGCTACATCGAAAAGCAGATGCCGGAGGGCAAGCCCGGCACCTGCGTGGGCGAGGATGCCAAGCAGGTCGCCGCGTACATCTACGACGCCTTCTATTCGTCGGCGGCGCAGGTGCGCCGTAATCCGACGCGGGTCCAACTCTCGCGCCTGACCGTCGGTCAGTACCGCAACACCATCGCCGATCTGATCGCCGCGTTCCATGGCCTGACCAAGCCGGCCGACGGCACCCATGGACTGAAGGTCGAGTACTTCAACGACGGCCGTGGCTTCAACCCGGACAAGCGCGTGCTGGAGCGCAGCGAACCGCGGGTGCTCGTGCGCTTCGCCGGCAAAGACAAGCCGAGCGACCTGATCGACAAGGACGAGTACGCCATCCGCTGGAGCGGCGCGGTCGACGCGCCCGAGACCGGCGATTACGACTTCATCATGCAGACCGCCAACGGCGCGCGGCTGTGGGTCAACGATCGCGACCAGCCGCTGATCGATGCCTGGGTCCGTTCCGGCGATGAACCGCGCCTGCAAGCGACCATCCGTCTGCTCGCCGGCCGCACCTACCACCTGCGCATCGAGATGGCCAAGGCGAAGAAGGAGACCCTGGTCGCCCTCGCCCTGCGCTGGAAGGCACCGCAACGCCCCGAGGAGGAGATCCCCGCACGTCTGCTCTCGCCATCGCCAGGTCCACAGTGGCTGGTCGTGCAGACCCCCTTCCCGCCCGACGACAACAGCCTGGGCTACGAACACGGCGCCGCGGTGTCGAAAGCCTGGGACGAAGCCACCACCCAGGCGGCGTTCGAGGTCGCCGGCCACGTGACCGCGCGCATGCCGCGGATCACCGGCGTGCGCGCCGACGCCGATGACACCAAGGCAAAGCTGGCCGACTTCGCCAGGCGTTTCGCCGAAGCCGCCTTCCGCCGGCCGCTCAGCGCGGATCAGCAACGCTTCTTCGTCGACCAGCATCTCGGCGGCGATGCCGCTACCGACGCCGCGCTGAAGGCCGCACCTGAAACGGCGCTGAAGCGGATCGTGCTGCTCGTCCTCAAATCGCCGCGTTTCCTCTTTCCCGGATTGGGCGGCGACGCGCAGGATCCGTACACCATCGCCACGCGGCTGTCCTACAGCCTGTGGGATTCGCTGCCCGATGCGCAACTGCTCGCGGCGGCCAAGGCCGGACGGCTGACGCAGCGCGCGGGCGTCGCCGCGGAGGTCGCCCGCATGCTGCCGGATCCGCGCACGCGCACCAAGCTGCGCGCGTTCTACCACCGCTGGCTCAAGGTCGACGAACTGCGTGGACTGGTGAAGGAGGCCGGCTCCTATCCCGGCTTCGACGACGCGTTCGTCGCCGACCTGCGCACCTCCCTCGATCTCCACCTCGACGAGGTGACCTGGAGCGATCCCGCGTCGGACTTCCGCCGCCTGCTGCAAGGCGGGCAGTTCCCGCTCAATGGCCGGCTGGCCGCGTTCTATGGCGCCGACCTGCCGGCCGACGCCCCCTTCACCGCGGTCACCATTTCCAGCCAGCCGCACGCCGGCGTACTCACCCATCCCCTGCTGATGGCGGGGTTCGCCTACAGTGCGACCTCATCGCCGATCCATCGCGGGGTGTTCCTCAGCCGCAACCTGCTCGGTCGCCGCCTGCGTTCACCGCCGGATTCGGTCGAACCGGAAAGCCCGACGCTGCATCCCGACCTGACCACCCGTGAGCGCATCGGCAAGCAGACCCGGCCGGCGACGTGCATGACCTGCCACGAGATGATCAACCCGCTCGGCTTCACCATGGAGGGCTTCGATGCGGTCGGCCGTTTCCGCCGCGATGAAGGCGGCAAGGCGATCGACAGCAGCGGCGGCTATCGGCAGTCGGATGGCGAGTTCGTCCCGTTCACGGATGCGCGCGATCTGGGAGCGTTCCTGATCCGCAGTCCGGAGGCGCAATCCGCCTTCGTCGAACGGCTGTTCAAGGACACCGTCAAGCAGCCGATCCTGGCCTATGGCACCAACGAGAAGGAACGCCTGCGTCAGCACTTCGTCGCGCATGGCTTCAACATCCGCGGGCTTCTCGCCGAGATGGTGATCAGTTCGTCGGCGCCCGCTGCCAGCGCCGGTCCTGCGTCCGCCGCCCCACCTGCCAGCCCGTCACCTCCGAAGGCAGTCAGCAAATGAGCCGATCGCACCGCCCCGCACCCGGTCACCGCCGCAGCCGGCGCGAATTCATCCGCGACCTGGGCATCAGCGCCGCTGCGCTGCCCTTCCTGCTGAATCTGCCCAGCCTGGCCTTCGCCGACAACGCCCCGGCGGCCGGTGGACCGCTGCCGCGCAAGAAGCGGCTGGTGGTGATGTTCAGCCCCAACGGCGTCGTGCCTGGCACCTTCTGGCCGACTGCCGAGGGCGCCGACTTCGCGTTCAAAGAGAGCCTGCTGCCGCTCGAACCGTACAAATCCAAGACGCTGATGCTGCATGGCGTGTGCAACAAGATCGCCGGCCACGGCGACGCCCACATGCGCGGCATCGGCTGCCTGCTCACCGGCATCGAGCTGTTCCCCGGCAACATCCAGGGCGGTTCCGACACGCCGGCCGGCTGGTCGAAGGGCCATTCGATCGATCAGGAGATCACCCGCTTCCTCCAGGCGAAGCCCGAGACGCGCACGCGCTTCGGCTCGCTCGAATTCGGCGTGCTGGTCCCCGAGCGCGCCGACCCGTGGACGCGCCTGTCGTATGCCGGGCCCAACCAGCCGCTGACGCCGATCAGCGATCCCTACCAGATGTTCAGCAAGCTCTATGGCCAGGCCAAGGACCAGGATCTGCTGAAGAGCGTGCTCGACCAGATCGGCCATGACCTCAAGCAGGTGGCCGCGCAGGTCAGCGTCGAGGACCGCCGCCTGCTCGAACAGCACGCCGATTTCGTCCGCCAGAGCGAAAAGCAGCTCCAGCAGGATCTCGGCGCGGCCACGTCCACGCTGGCGGCGCCGACCCTGCCCGTCGGCGTCAAGACCGACAACGACAACATGCCGCGGCTGAGCCGCATGCAGATCGATCTGCTGGTCACCAGCTTCCAGGCCGATTTCGCCCGCGTCGCCACCGTGCAGTACACCAATTCGGTCGGCGGCGCGAAGATGCGCTGGCTGGGCGTGACCGAAGGCCACCACAAGCTCTCGCACGAGACCGACGACAAGAAGGACGTGCAGGACCAGTTGACCAGGATCAACCAGTGGTACTGCGAGGAACTGGCCTATCTGGTCAAGCGCCTGGCCGAGACCCCGGAGCCCGGAACTTCCGGAACTCTGCTCGACAACACGCAGGTGCTGTGGACCAACGAACTGGGCAAGGGCAACTCCCACACCCGCGACAACATCCCGTTCGTCTTCGTCGGCAACGGACTGGACTGGAAGATGGGCCGCTCGCTCAAATACCCCAAGGTGCCGCACAACCGCCTGCTGCTGGCGCTGGCACACGGCTTCGACGACCGCCTCACCACCTTCGGCAATCCCACGCTCTGCGCGGATGGGCCGTTGAATAATCTGACCTGAGGCGCCTGCGTCGGGCGCGCGCAGTCCGGGAGACCGCCCGCCGTCCAGCACCAAGCGCAGGCCGGGCATCCCGTCAGGTCGTGCGGCGACTCCTGCCTGCTGCCGCTGTCCGCGGGATGAAGACGATGCGATCGAGCACGCGGCCATCGAGCGCGTGGGCGGTGAGTTCGGCGCGCTCGCCGGTCAACGCCAGGCGGCACCAGTGGTGGACCATGTGGAACACCCGACTGTGCGGGTTCAGCCCGGGGATGCGCGGGTAGAGGTAGCCGCCGGCGCCGCCGGTGGTGATCAGCGGCACGCCGCCGGGTGGCTCGCTGCGTTCGTAGCAGTGGGCGTGGCCGTTGATCATGGCGGTGACGCGGTGGCGTTGCAGCAGGGGCAGGATGGTGGCGCGCGCCTCGCGCACCGGCCGCTGCAACGGCTCGCCGTCCGGTCCGCAGGCGCCGTGGGCGGTGGACGTGAACGCCGGGTAGTGGTCGCAGACGAAGACGAAGGGCTCGCGTGCGCGCGCCAGCTCGGCGTCGAGCCAGCGCAGGTTCGCTGAGCGCGCCGACCAGTCGGCCCAGCCATCGATGCCGAGGAAGCGTGCCGATCCGATGACGCTGCTCCAGCGCCGGCCGCCGGCGGGATGGCAGAACAGGCGCAGCCAGAGCGGGGCGTCCTCGTCGTGGTTGCCGGGGACGAACCACATCGGCACCTGCGCGACCAGGCGCGGCGCCGGACGCCAGAACTGGTCGCGCCAGTGGTGGTCGGTGCGGCCGTCGTCGACGACGTCGCCGACATAGACCGCGGCGTCCGGCCGACCCGCCCGGATCGCGCGCGCCACCACGCGGTAGACCTGCGGATTGGGACTGGCATCGCCGAGCAGGGCGACGGTCAACGCCGCCGGCGGCAACGGCCGTAGGCGCACCGCCACGCGACCAGCCGGCGCCCCCACCGGCGTCAGCGTGCCGGCGACGGCGGCGTCCAGGTCGCGCACGGTGAAACGGTGGCACAGCCCGCGCGGCGAACGCAGGCGTCGGCCGGCGATCGCCAGGACGACCACGCACGGCGCGGTGGTGCGACACGAGACGCTGGCGTGGCGCGGCCCGGCGTGGCCGAGGATCGGCCCGACCTCGATGCGCACCGCCGCCGGTGCGATTCCTAGCAGCCGACCGCTCGCCGCCGGGCGACGATCCGCGCCGCTGTGGTCGAACACCGGCAGGCGGGCCACCCGCACCGCCGACGCGGTCTCGTCGGTGCTCCAGCCGCGGGTGAGCGCGTTCCAGCCCAGGCGCAGCCGGGCGGCGGGGATGCCGGGAATGGCGGCGTAGCGCATGCCGGCCAGCGGCAGCGGCGGCAAGCGGCCGTTGAGCCGCGGCGCATCATCGCGCGGCGCTTCGAGGGTCAGCCCGGCGAAGCCTCGGCCGCCGACGCGGAAACGCCGACGCGCCTCCAGGCGCAGACCGGCGGCAGCCGTGCCGGGCGGCGTCGTGCAGGTGCTGGCCACCGCCCAGCCACCGGCGCCGCTGAGCACGCGCAGCGCGATGACGTGGCGGCCAGCCGCCAGCGGCACGGTCACACGCCGAGCGGTGCCGGTGACCAGGCTGTGGTTGCCGTCGGCGAGCGAATCGAGCACCGGCACGCCATCGACGAAGGCCTGGAACCACCAGTCGGCACCGAGGTGGATGACCACGTCCTCGGCAGTGGGCGAGGTGCGCGCGGCGAACAGCCAGGCGGTGCGATGGTTGCGCGGCAGGCCGAAATGCGGCACCAGATCGATCACCCCGTCGGCAGCGCTGCTGAGGTCGCGGCGCAGCGCCGCGACGCCGCCGATGGTCAACGCCGCGGGAATGCCGGCCAGCACGGCGCGCTCCGGCAGTTCGGCGCGGTTGCGGTCGCCGATATCGTTGATGTCGGCGGCGCTACGGCCGAAGACCCGCCACTGCTGCGGCCACGGCAACGGCTGCATGACACCGGGCAGGCGGCCGAGCAGCGCCGCCAGGGAAGATCGCCACGGCCCGGTCTCCCGGCCATCCACCAGGCGGTACTGCCACGGCTGGCCGCGGGTGAGGTCGAGCGGATGGGACGTCACCATGGAACCGCCCTCTACCCGCGAGGCGGCGACCCGTCAACGCGCACGGTGCCGCGTCATCGCCCGGCGCCGCTGCGAACGTCGACCACCGGCACGGGTGCGACCGACCGCACGACACCTTCGCGTCCCGCCGGCAGTTGCGCACCCGTGGCGCCGAACTCGATGCAGATGAACCGGCGTGGGCGCAGGCCGTCGTGGACACCCGCACCCCATTCCAGCGCCTTGACCTGGCCGCCATCCCAGTCGAGCACCACCACATCGAGCCCGATGCGCGCAATGCGCCCGTCGCGCGGCGTCCACGGGATGGCCAGCTGGTAGGTCAGGCCGCGCGGGGTACGCGCGATCCGGCATTCAGTCCGCACGACGCCGGCGGCGGCCTCGTCGCCGACGTACTGGGTGAACTGCGGCCGACCCTCGACCAGAGCGGCGTGCAGCAGCAGGTCGCGGCTGGGACGGTTGCGCTGGTCGGCGACCGCGAAGGCGTCCCCCAACCGGCCTTCGGCATCGATGGCCACCACCAGGCTGTCACCGGTGGTCAGCGCCGCGCCGGTGCCCGGGGTCTGGACGCGATCGTCGCTGACCACGACGCGCAGATGCAGTCGGGTGCCATCCCAGGCGACGGCGATGTCGGCGGCGAGATCGGCGGCTCCGTTCCACAGCGCCGGCGCGGCGCAGCGCAGATCCTCGGCACGGTCGAGCCGGAACACCGGCACGTTCAGCCAGTCCGCCTCAAGCGGAGCCCGCGTCACCTGCGGCGCGATGAGTGTCGGACGTACGGCGGGAACCTCACCAGCCATGGCCAGCGCCAACGGTTCGAGGCGCAGCGGCAGGACCGGAGCGACCGGCGCAGCGGCGGGTCCGGAGGCGATTGCGGCCGTGACCGCAAGCAAGCCCTCATCGCTGGCCACCAGCAGCAGGTCGCCGACCGGGGCCGCCCAGGTTCCGCGCGCCTGCCAGCGCTCGGGACGGCGGCGGGCGAGGGTGACCGGCAGTTCGCCCTCCTCGCTGACCGCTCCCGTGCCGCTGTCGTGCAGCCGCCAGGCCAGGCGGCGGCTGTCGCCTTCGCGCCGCCTGATCCCTTGGCGGCCGAAGAGGTGCAGCCAGCGACCGCGCCAGGCGCCCGCGAAGGCGAAATGCTCCTCACCCTTCGGCTGCTGCACCTGCCACAGCACCTGATCGCCGGACAGCCGGCGGGCGACGGTGAGCGTCGGCTTGTCGTCACGCTGCTGGCGGCCGATCAAGCGGTCGCCCATGACCTCCCAGGCGCCCGGCTGGCGGACCAGGGTGCGGCCGCTGGCGGGATCGAGCACCAGGGTCGGCCCGCCGTCGTCGTGGCCGCGATTGACCACGACGAGGACATCGCCGGTGCGGGCGAGCCTCCAGCGGCCTTCGCCATTGGCGCCGTGGCGCGCGCCCCAGTCGACGGTCCGCTTGGCGAGATCGAAGCGGGCGGCCTGCTGACCGGCGACGACATACAGCGTGTCGCCATCGGCCAGCGCCCCGGTGTCGTGGTGGCCACCGCCCAGGGGCAGCAGCGCCTGCCAGTCGATGGCGCCGTCGACGGTCAGCCCGCGCACCGACAGGCCGCGCGAATCCTCGGAGAGGATCAGCGGTCCGCGCGCGCTCCAGGTGACAGCGTGGATCCGGCCGCCGAAATCGTGCGTGGCCAGCACGACACCGTCGGCGCCCAGCAGCCACAGGCGTTCGCCCTCGCCGCAGGCCACCACCGTGCGCGTGCCGAGTCGGCCCATCGCCTGCCAGTCGAGGCGGCGGCCGGCGGGCGGAACGAAGATCCAGCGGCGCCGGCCGTCGGCGCGGGCACAGGCATCCAGGCGGCGCTCGTAGAGCATCAGCACCAAGTCCTCGCCCACCGCCAGATGCTTGAGATTGCCGATGGTGTGCTGGCGCCAGACCAGGCGGCCGGCCAGCGGATCGACGCGTGCGAGATCGCTGCCGAGGCGGACGTAGACCTCACCGCCATCGGCCGGATCGGCACGCAGGATCTCGGCGCCGTAGGGGCTGTCGGTGACCGGCAGGCGCCAGCGCAGCGCCAGGGTGCCGAACGCCGCTGGCGGACCCGCCGTCAACGTCATCGCCCCGCCGACCAGATCGCGGACCTGGGCGGCACCGGCGGCGCCGAGCGCGACCGCCAGCGATTCGCCGCTGAGCGGGTCGCTGGTGCCGGTGATCAGTCCGCTGCCGACCGCGAGATGACCGATCGGCGGACAGCCCAGTTCGCTCCAGGTTTTTCGCGCAAGCGCCGTGCCGTCGCCAGGACGCAGGCGGTTGAGACCCTGGCTGTCGCTGACCAGCACCTCGCCGCCGGCGAGCACCGCGTCGCCGATCAGCGTCGCTGGCGATTCCCAGCGCCATGCCTGCGCACCGTCAGCGGCAGCAAGTGCGACCACGCCCAGCCCCTGGGCGATGAGCAGCTCGCCGGCACTGCCGGCGGTGACGCCGACCAGCGCGCGTTCACCGCTCCAGCCACGCCGCCAGGCGACGCGACCGTCGCCGCGGCGCAGCGCGATCATCGCGGTGGCGTCGCGCGGCAGGCAGTAGAGCTGGTCGGCGCCGAGGATCAGCGCCGGCGTGCGCAGGGCGAGGACGCTGCCCCAGCGCGCATCGGCGGAATCACCGGCACGCTGGTAGGGCGTCAGCCAGCGCACCACGCCCTCGACCAGATCGAGGCAGGCCACGGCGCCCTGGCCGGCGACGAAGACGGCGCCGTCGGCGACCACTGGCGCCGCCAGCCGATCGGCGACGGCGTAGGCGCCTGAACGCAGGAGCAGCTCGGAGGCACCGGCACCGAGCGCGGTGCGCCAGCGCAGACGCCCGCCGGCGTCCCAGGCCACCGCCACCAGGCGGCCGGCGGCATCGGCCTCGCAGGCCAGGGCGAGCACCGCGCCAGCGGTGGCGGTTGGCGGCGAGACGACGTCGAGATCGGCGGTGGCGGGATCGCGTTCGTTCGACCACAGCAGGACGCCATCGCTGAGCCGACGCGCCTCGATGGCGCCACCGGCGCGACCGGGACCGCGGCGCGTCACCCGCGCGTAGACGCGGTCGCCCGCCAGCGCCGGTCGCAGGTCGGCCAGCGCTGGCACCGGCTGACCGGCATCGTGATCGTCGTCACCGTCGTGAGCTTGGCGCAACGGTGGCGCCAGATGGCCGAGCGGCCGCGCCGTCGACCAGCGCAGCACACCGTCCAATCCGATGGCATGCAGTTCGTCGCCGCTGGCGATGAGCATGGCGTCACCGATGGGCAGCGCGCGCGCCGCGGCCAGGCGGTAAGGATGCGGTGCCGCCGCCCACAGCGGCTCCTCCTCGATCGGCACCACCGGCAGCCGCACGCTCAGCCGCGTCGCCTCGGCCGGGGTACGCAGCGCGGCACCGGCGGTCATCGCGCCGGCGCTGGCGAGCCGTTGCCGGCGTCCCTGCGCCCAGGCCGCCGCCGTCACCCGCCTGCCGGCGACGGTCAGCTCGCCACCCAGGCGTTCGAGGTCGGCCAGCGCCTGCTGCGCGCGCGTCCGTTCGCCGCTGGCGGCCAGGACCTCCGCCAGGGTCGCGAGCACCGCCGCCGGAGCCCCGGCGCCAGCATGGTCGCGCAGCAGACGTTCGCAGGCCCAGGCCGCCTCGCCGTGGCGACCGGCGTCGCGCGCGCGCGCGAGCAGCCGTTGCAAGGCGGTGGCGGCGGCGGGGGCGAAGCGCCAGGCGCGCACCACTGCCAGCAGCGCGGTATCGTCGCCGGCCTGGGCCAGAGCGACGGCGGCGGGGGCGGAGAACTGGCGACGCCAGGCCGCCAGCACGTCCGGTTCCTGGGCGGCGGCGACGCGCAGACGGCTGGCGGCGTACTCGCCAATGCCGACCAGACGTTGACCATCGATGCGGGACAGGCCGCGGCCGTGATCTTCGCCAGCCCGCTGCCACAGCGCCGCGGCGCGCTCGAAGTCACGATCGAGGAACGCACGTTCGGCGGTCTCCAGGACGGTGACGCCGTCGCCGGGCTGGACGAAGTCCACCACCGCGATCTTGCCCGCGGCCCATTCCGCACGCTTGGACAGCAGGCCGTCGCGGGCGTTGTCATCGCGCCCCGGCAACCCGGCGGCACGCTCGATCAGGCTCAGCGCCGCCGACATCTCGCCGGCCTGGCGCTCGGCCTCGGCGAACTCGGCGATCAGCCGGGCCTCGCCCTCGCCGTCGCGCAGACGCGCGGACAGCGCCAGGAACTCCTCGCGCGCGATGGCGCCTTCGCCCAGCGCCAGGGCCAGGCGCGGCAGGGCGCTACGCACCTCGCTGCGGCGCAGCGCCGGGTCGTCGATCGGTCGCCGCAGAAGCAGTCGTTCGGCCTGCGTCACCAGGGCGCGGCCACGCGCCAGGGCGCCGTCGCCGCGCAAGCGCTGGGCGATCTGGCCGGCAGTGGCGGCCTGCGCCCCCGGATTGCTGCTGCCCATCAGCGCGATGACGCGGGCCAGGACCAGACCGGCAGCGACGTCGCCGGCCTCGATCAGACCGGCGGCAGCGCGACCGAGCTCGCTGTCGACCTGATAGGGGCGATCCGGACAGGCCATGGACACCGCCAGCCAAGCGGCGGCACGCCGGCGGGCCGCCGCTGGTGCCGGCAGACGCTTGGACAGCGTATTGACGGCGTTGTTCACCTGATCGGACGGGTTGCGCCCCGGACTCTGCAGCAGGCGGATGTTGAGACTGTCGGCCAGGGCGAGCAGCTCGCGTCCGGCGGGATCGTCGGCAAGTGCGGCGAGTGCGCCGGCGCGACTGATGGCGGCCAGCGCGACGGTGCCGTCGGTGGCCGCGCCAGCCGCCGCCAGGGCGGGCGCCGCCGCCGCGCGGGCGGCCTCGCCCAGACCGGCGCAGGCGGCGGCCACCGCCGGCAGCAGGGCGCGCAACGCGGCGTTATCGACCTGCGCACCCATCGCGGCCTGGCCCCGCAAGGGCGACAGGCGCGCTTCGACCACTTCGCAGGCAAGCGTCGGACGCAGCGCCGCCGGCGCGGCGGCGATGGCACGGTCGAGGGCAGCAACCCGGGCGGCGTGATCGCCGCGTGCCTCGGCCAAGCCGGCGCGCAGCAGATCGGGCCAGGCCGATCCGGCGTCACCCGCGGCGCTGCCGGCCAGCGCGGACAGCGCCAGCGCGCCCGCGTCGCCGGCGCGCAGTGCGGTCGCGGCGAGATCGCCGACGAGGTCGGCGCCGCCGGCAGCGGCCAGGGCGCGGCAGTCGGCGAGCACCGCCTCGCCACTACCGAGCAGAGCGTGCAGCCTGGCGGCGGCGGCGGCGGCGCGCAGCGGATCACCGGCGACGGCCACCGCCCGCCAAGCCGTCAGCGCCCGCGCGATCAGGCCGGCGCGCTCCCACCACAGCGCCGTCTCGGCGAGGGCGTCGCCGCGCCGGGGATCATCGGGGAACGCGGCCGCGCACGCGGCCAGCGCCCCGGCCCGCTGGACCGCGTCACCGGCGGCGCGGCTGAACGACAACCGTGGCCGGCCGCGCACGTTGCCCAGGCGCACCACCACGTCGTTGTCGCCGGGCGCGAGATGGAGCATCGCCGTCCGCCGGCCGGGCAGCAGCGGGTCGCGATCGGCGGCGTGCGGACCAGATACCGGCCAGCCGTTGTGCCAGACCTCGACGCTGCGCATGCCGTCGAAGGCGATGAGTTCATCGCTGGCCTGGGTGGCGCGCAGGCGCACGCCGAAGGCGAAGGTCACGTCGTCGCGTTTGCTGCCGGCGGCGGGCCGGACGACGTCGACCAGGGTCGGATCGGCGCCTTCGACCTCGGGCACGGCCTGCCAACCGCCGTTGCCACCCTCGACCAGCGGCCAGCTCCGCCGGGCATCGAAGGCGAGATCGGCACCGGCGATCTGGGGCGCGAGCGGGCCCAGCGCCTGCCAGCCGCGCAGTCCCGCCGGGCCATTCCAGGCGCGCAGCAGGTCATCCCAGCCGCCGGTGACCGGCGCCGGCGCCAGCGCGGTGGGCGCCGCGCGCAGCACGTGCAGGGCATCGGCAGTGAACACCGCTGGCCCTTTGTCGTTCTCATTGCCCCCATCGGACAAGCGGGCGGGCAGCGACCAGCCGCGACCCAGCGTCAGCCAGCGCGGCGCCCCTGCGAAGCTGGTCGCGGTGCGCTCGACCGCAGCCACCCGCGACCAGGTCGCGCCGTCGCGGCAGGCCCAGGCGGCGATCATCCGGGCGGTGACCACCAGCCGGCAATGGCCGCCGGAGGCGTCGACGCTGACGTTGTCGCCCTTCATGCGCTGGGCTGCGCCGTCAGCGCCGCCCGCCGTCCACGCCGTGATCGACACCGGCCGCTTGTCGGCGCCCGGGCCGAGGGTGATCGCGACGGCCTCGCGGTCGCTCCAGCCCAGGGCCAGGGTCGCGGGATGACCATCACGCCGGCTGTCGCTGAGCCGGCAGGTGATCACCAGGGGCAGGTCGTCGCTGGGATCAGGGCCGCCCAGGGCCCGGCGCAGGAAACGGCGACGCTGCTGATCGCCGCGGATGGCGAGCCGGCCGCGTTCGCCCGCGACCGTGCCGCCATCGCCGTCACCAGCCACCGTCCACGCCGGATCGGGCTGGGCAGCATCGAAATCGTCGCGCCAGCCGCCAGCGGAGGCCGGCGGCTCGCCAGCCTGGACGGCAGCGGCGAGCGCACAGGCGATGAAGGCATGGCGCATGGTCACAGGGGGCTCGCGATCGGTGACTGGTCAATGGCCGGTGCCGGCGGCTGTGACCGCAGGTGACGGTCAGCCGGGGGAGTGGCCCATCACTCCGCCGGGGGCCATCACCCGGGAATCACCTGCGGCCTGCTACGCGGCTGATCCCGCGTGCTCCGCCGCCAGCTTCTTCAGCCCGGCCAGGTCGCGCTTGCCGGTGCCGAGCTTGGGCAGGTCGGCCACCTGATGGACATCGCGCGCCTTCGGCCGCCACAGCGCGGGCTGGCCGTCGAGCGCCTTGAGCAGGTCGTCGGGGGAATCCGGCCAGCCGGTGTGCAGCACCACCAGCCGTTCACCGCGCGCCGGATCGGGGACACTGGCCACCGCTACCTCGCAGCGCTCGCCGCACAGCACCTGGAGCGCCTTCTCGATGTTGTCGAGGGGCACCATCTCGCCGGCGATCTTGGCGAAGCGCGCCAGGCGGCCGGTGATGTGCACGAAGCCGTCGGCATCGACCCGGCCGATGTCGCCGGTGTTGTAGCCGCCGTTCCTGAACGCCTGCGCGCTGAGGTCGTCGCGGCCGAAGTAGCCGGCCATGCGCGCCGGGCTGCGCACCACCAGCAGCCCTTCGCCGCCGGCCGGCAGCACGGCGTGCGTGGCGGGATCGATGGCGACGACGTGGATGCCGGGCAACGGGCGGCCGACGCTGCCGTCGCGGCTGTGCACCTCGGTGACGCCGTCGTTGACCACCGTGGGCAGGTTGCACGCCACCACCGGCCCCAGTTCGGTGCAGCCGTAGCCTTCGAGGAGATCAGCGCCGTAGCGCTCCTTGAACGCCTCCTTGAGATCGACCGGGCAGCGCTCGGCCCCGACCACGGCCAGGCGCAGGGTCTTGAACTGGGCGGGTTCGATGCGGCGCATCCAGCCGCGCACAAAGGTCGGGGTCGAGATCAGGAAGGTGGCGCCGGCGGCGACGGCGAGTTCACCGAGCATCTTGCCATCGGTGGGGTCGGGATGCGCCGCCACCGGCAGGCCGAGCGCCAGTCCCAGCCACAGGCCGGGCACCAGTCCGAAGCTGTGGAACAGCGGCAGCGGGCTGAGCAGCACATCGCGGTCGCCGTCCAGGTGCAGAGCGTCGGCGACGGCGCGGCAGTTGGCGAGGATCTGGCGATGGGTGAGCAGCACGCCCTTGGGATCGCCGGTCGAACCGGAACTGAAGATGATGGCGGCGGCGCGGTCGGCCGGGGTGCGGTCGATCAGCCCCAGCGGCAGGGCGAGCAGCTTGGCCATGGCCAGCAGCACGTGCAGCGGCTTCAGCCGGGGCAGCAGTTCCTCGACCAGGACGCGGCGGCCGGGCACGACCGGATCACCGATGCGGCGCAGGTACAGCGACGCGGTGATCACCGTGCGCACGCCGGCGATCTGGCACATGCGTTCGACCTGGGCGGCACCGGCGGTGTGGTTGAGGTTGACCGCGGTGCGTCCGGCCAGGGCGAGGGCGACGTTGACGATGGTGCCGGCGCGGCCGGGGGGCAGCAGCACGCCGACGCGCTCCTCGTCGGCGGCCAGTTCGAGCAGCGGCAGCAGCCGCCAGGCGATGCCGGCCAGCTTCACATAGGTCAGCGTGCCCTGGGCGTCGCGGATGGCGAGGCGGCGGGGATGACGGCGGACGGCGGCGAGGAAGACGCGGCCGAGGCTGCGCGGATCGCGGTCGGTCTGATCCTGGGCGGCTTCGTAGGCGAGCGACATGACCTCACTCCTGGCGGTGGCGGCATCGACGTCGGAGGGCAGCGGCGCGCCGACCCGCAGGCCGACCGGACGCCGTGGCCGCGGCCAACTGCGCTGACGGGCACGACTGGTGATGGTGCCCCACAGTCCGTGCAGGTGCGCCGGCACCACCGGCACGCCAGCGCCGCGGGCGATGCGCTCCATGCCGCGCTGGAAGCTGTCCATGTGTCCGCTGCGGGTCAGCTTGCCTTCGGGGAAGATGGCGACCACGCCACCGGCTTTGGCGGTGGCGATGGCGGCTTCGATGGCGGCGATGAGCGCGCGGCGGCGATCCTCGGAAGCCACCGGGATGACGCCGTAGGCGCGCAGGAAGGCGCCGACCACGGGCATCTGGACATAGCTGCGATAGACCAGGAAGCGCGCCGGCCGCGGCAGCGCGGCGCCGAGGATGAGGCCGTCGACGTAGCTGAGGTGGTTGCACACCACCAGGCAGCCGCCAGTCATCGGGAAGCGTTCGGCGCCGGAGGTGCGCACGCGGTAGGCCAGGCGCAGCAGGGTGGCCAGCACCCAGCTCGCGCTGAGGTTGAACCAGTGCGCGCCGGCGAGCGTGGCGAGCACGACGGTGACCAGGCCGATGGCGACGAAGAGATCGGGCGCATGCGTCAGCGGCACGCCGACGAAGGGCAGCGCCAGCAGCACGCCGGTGGTCAGCACCATGCCGAGGACGCCGAGCACGTTGACCGCCGACATCAACTGGTTGCGCTCGCCGCCGGGCGTGCGGCTCTGCACCAGCACGGTGAGCGGGATCTCCCACAGGCCGGCGCCGAAGCCGGTGACGAAGAGCAGGATGGCGAAGCCGACCACGCCGCCGCCATGACCGGCGTGCCAGCCGGCCATGGCCAGCGCCAGGCCGGCGATCAACGCGCCGGTCACCGGCGCGCCGGCGGTGAAGCGCGCATGCATCAGCAGCGGAGCGACCAGCGAGCCGGCGACGATGCCGATGGTCAAGGTGATCTGCAGAACGCCGATGCCGATCAGGTCGAGGTGATAGACGCGGTCGAGCAGTGGCGTGAGGTTGATGCTGGCGGCGATGGCCAGGCTCCAGAATCCGGCCAGGCCCAGCGCCGGCGCCCACAGGCCGGGAACGCGGCCGAGCGCGCGCAACTGCCCGACCACCGCCCACGGCATGGCCAACGGGGTGCGTGGCGCCGCCGCCGGCAGCACCGGCACGCGCCAGGCGCCGATCACGCCCAGGGCGCACAGTCCGGTGCAGATCACCAGCAGCATCAGCAGCGGGCCGCTGGTACGGTGACCGTCTGAATAGCGCCCGGGATCGAGCGCCATCGCCAGGCACTGGCCGGCGATGATCGCCACCAGGGTGGCGGCAGCGAGCGCGCTGTTGGCCGACGCCAGGCGGCGCTCCTCGACCAGTTCGGGAATCACCGCCAGTTTCACCGGAGCGAAGAACGCGCTGACCACACCGAGGCAGACCAGGGTGGCGATGATCGGCACCACCCCGCCGCCCGCGAACGCCACCGCCATCGCCCAACCGCCGAGCAGGCAGATCGGCACGTCGGCGACGCGCAGCCAGCGGATCAGTCGATGCTTCGCCCAACGGTCGCCGAGGCTGCCGGCCAGGGGCGCCATGAGCAGGAACGGCAGCATGAACGCCAGACCGGCGAGATTGCTGTAGAAGTGGCCGAGGTCGCGCGCGGCTTCCGTGCCGACGCCGGCGTGGCGATCGGCGAGTTGCACCAGCGCCTTGCCCGCCACCGCCCTGAAGACGTTGTCCACCGCCGCACCGGCGATGCAGGCGGCGAGATGTCCGCCGAAACCGCGCCGCGTGGGCAGGTTGGCGGCATCCGACGACGCAGGCACGGCGGGCGTCATGGTGTCGAGGCAGCGTGGATGGTTCATCGGTGGCCGCCAGGGCAGGAGAAAGATAACGTACGTTAATCAATTACGCAAGCGCGGTTTCCTTGACAGTTGGCAGGGATCCGGGAATGGTTCGGCCCTGGAGATCCGACCATGATCATCCGCGAAGAAGGCGGTGTGGTGGTTGCGACCATCGATCCGGAGCAGTGCGCGAAACTGTGGGCGGCGCTGGAACCGTACATCCAGGCCGGACGCCGTGGCTACGTGTTCGACCTCGGCGGCATCGATTACCTCAATTCCGTCGGCGTCGCCGGGCTGATCTCGACGCGCAACAAGGTGCTCGCCCTCAGCGGTCGGGTCGCGCTCGCCAATCTCAGCGGCAGCTTGCAAAGCATCTTCCGCATCCTCCGCCTCGAACGGCTGTTCGAACTGGGTCACGATCGGCCGCAGGCGATGAAGGCGGTGCTCGAGTAGCGCTCGCCAGTACCGGCGCGGTGCGGGTACCGGACAAGGCGGAGGTTTGCACCGCTTGGAGCGATCCGCCGTTCGCAGCCCGCTCTGGTTGCATCGGATCACGGCCGACGCGCGCTGCGACGGACGTGCCGTTTCCTCGCGCCGGCGCAGCGCGCCGCATCAGGCACACCCTGTGCGTTCCCACCCTCAGCTGGCGTCCTTGCCCGGATGCTGCCGAGAGGAACGACGTATGCGCCGCAGCCTTGCACATCTGCTCCTGATCCTGGTCGCCTGCGCGCCGCTGGCCGCCGCCAGCCTGTGGCAGGCTGAGACCCTGGCTGACGGGACGCTCTACTCCGATCAGGTGGCGCGCCGTTCCGGTGACCTGATCACCATCCTGGTCAAGGAGACCACCTCGGTCACCGACCAGCAGAAGACCGAGACCTCGCGCAAGAACACCCTGTCGGCCAAGGTCACCCAGTTGCCGGGCACGACGCGCCTGCCGGCGGCGCTCGGGGCCTCGGCTGCCGGCGCCCTGCCGGCGCTGGGCGCCGATTCGAACAAGGACTTCGAAGGCGAGGGCAAATACCAGGCCACCGGCGAAGTGAAGGCGGTGATCACCGGCCGGGTCATCGATGTCCTCGACAACGGCAACCTCGTGGTTGAGGGCCGGCGCACGGTCAAGGTCAACGGCGACAGCAAGGAGATCCTGATCACCGGCATCGTACGCGGCGCCGACGTGCGCTCTGACAACACCGTGGCCTCGGAGAAGCTGCACAATTTCCAAGTCGCCATCGTCGGCGAAGGTCCGCTCAGCCGCGCCCAGCAGGAAGGCTGGCTGAGCCAGATCGCCGACATCCTCTGGCCATTCTGAACGAGGCTGGCCATGCATCGTCCGACGCGCGAGCAAAGGTTTTGGCCCAGCCTCAGGGGGGTGCGGGGGTTCCCCCCGCACGGCCGAGAGCGGTCCTCGCGACGGTCAACCAACTGTGCGGTGAATCGCTTCCGTCCGCGTTCCGCGTCCACCCGCTGAGCCCCACATGAACCAGCCCGTCCTGATCGCCATCTGCGCTCTCATACCGTTGCTCGCCGCCGACGCCGCAGCGGCGGCGGTACCGGCCCCGAGCGATGACGCCGCGCCCGCCCTTCCCGCCGCCACCAGCGGCGCCGGCGTGCGACTCAAGGATCTCTGCGAGATCTACGGTGTGCGCGACAACCAGTTGCACGGGGTCGGCATCGTCGTCGGCCTGACCGGCACCGGCGATAAGACGCCGGCGACGGTGCGCATGATCCGCCAACTGCTGGCGCGCAAGAAGCTGAGCTTCAACGAGACCGAACTGATCAGCAAGAACGTCGCCATGGTCGTGGTCACCGCCGACCTGCCGGCATTCAGCCGCAACGGCAGCCGCCTGTACACCCAGATCTCGTGCCTGGGCGACGCCGTCTCGCTGCGCGGCGGCGTGCTCCTGCAGACGCCGATGGTGGCGGCCGACGACAAGGTCTACGCCGTCGCCCAGGGTGCCACCTCGATCGGCGGCTTCGGCGCCGCCGGGCCGGCCTTCATCGGCGCGGTCAACGATCACAAGAACACCGAGACCGTGGCCACCCTCGCCCAGGGTGCCCTGGTCGAACGCGAGGTGCCGGTGACCCTGCTCTTCGGCGACCGTCTGCGCTTGGTGCTCAAGGAGGCCGATTTCACCACCGCCAGCCGGGTGGCGCGCGCGCTCGGTGACGAGTTCGGCGTCGATCAGGTCCGCGCCGAGGACGCCACCATGGTCACCCTCGGCTTCGCCCGCCGGCCGAGCGACCAGGACCTGGTGGCGACCATCGCGCGCTTGCAGCAACTGCGCGTCGCGCCCGATCTGCGCGCGCGGGTGGTGATCAACAGCCGCACCGGCACCGTGGTCTCCGGCCAAACGGTGCGCATCGCCGCGGTCGCGGTCAGTCATGGCGGCCTCAGCCTGCGCGTGCTGCCGGCGGTATCGCCGGTGCCCGATCCCAACGATCCCGGCAAGGTGAAGAACCAGACGGTGTGGGTGGATCCGGTCACCCGCCTGCGCCGCGAGACGCCGCCCGAAGGCACCCGGCCCGCGGCCATCCCCGGCACCTTCACGGTGATCGAAGGCGCCAGCGTCGACGACATCGCCAACGCCCTCAACGCCCTCGGCGCCCGCCCGCGCGATCTCGTCGCCATCTTCGAAGCCATCCACCGTGCCGGCGCGCTGCACGCCGAACTGCTGGTGATGTGAGAGGCTGGTTATGAATTGTCCGACGCGCCAAGACGGGTTGCGACCCAGCCTCAGGGGGTGCGGGGTGCGCCCCGCAACTTTGCACAAGCATTGGCCCGAAAGCGTCAGCAATCCGGCGCCGTCGCGCCGGACGTGCCGGTCGTCCGGCACGGTCGCCGTCGTCGGCGACTTGCGAGAGCGAGGTTCCGAGAGCAACCCGAGGGCACGAAATCGGTCCCGTCCGCGTTTCGTGCGGATGCTCTGACCCCATGCCCGATCTCTCGATCAGCCCGGAGGGACGCTTCGCCGAGCCCAGCGACCAGAAAGCCCGCCTCCAGCAAGTCGCCAACCAGCTCGAAGGCCTCTTCATCGGCATGCTGTTCAAGCAGATGGAGGACAGCGGCATGGACGATGACGCGCTGTTCGGATCGAGTCCGGCGAGCAAGCAGTACAACGAGCTTTTCCACACCGCGCTGACCGAGAAGTCGGCGGGTTCGCTCGGTCTGGCCGACAGCATCTTCAAGCAACTGGCGGTGCGCGCCGGGATCGAGCGGCAGACCCTGAAGCCCCCGGTCACCCCACCCCGCCCCGCTTCGCCCCCCGCCCCGGAGCCGCCATGAACGTCCGCCCCGCCCCGCCCGTGGTACCCGCCCCGCTCATCGCCGCCCTGCGCGACCACCTCGACGCCGAGATCGCGGTGATGCGCCGGCTGCTCGCCGCCAGCGAGACCAAGCAGAAGGCCATCATCGCCGGCGATCGTCCCGGTCTCGAACGCGCGCTCGCCGACGAGCGCGCGCCGAACGACGATGCCGCCCGTCTGCGCAAGGTGCGCGACCGCCTGCTCGCCGGCCTCGCCACCACGCTCGGCCTGCCCGCTGCCGGATTGACCCTGACGCGCATCCTCGCCGCCTTGCCCAGCGCTGATCGCCAGGGCCTGACCAGCCGTCAAGCCGACCTCATCGGCGTGCTTGAACGCCTGCGCGCCTGCAACGAACGCAACCTCCTGCTCATCCGCCACAGTCTGGGCTTCGTCCATGACCTGCTCGGCGTGCTGCTCGGCCAACCCGCAGGCGAGCCCTCCTACGACCAGCGCGGCACCGCCGGGTCGCCGAGCGAGCGCGGAAGATTGGTCGATATCGCGGGGTGATTTGCGGAGCGCGCAGTGCCGCGACCCACGCATGACCCCGCTGCGCTGAGACGCAACCCGCCCGTGCTTTGACCGGCGCAGCCGGTCCGATCCCGTACCCCGCACCCCGTACCCCCGCACGCCGCCGGTACCGCGGCAATAGGCACAGCGCGTGCGTTAGTCCCGCATGGCCGACGCCCTGCTCACCGGCTTGTCCGCACTCCAGGCCCAGCAGCGGGCGATGGAGGTCACGAGCCACAACCTCGCCAACTCCGCCACGCCCGGCTACAGCCGTCAGCGCGCCGAGTTGGCGGCTCCGGCGCCGGAAGTGCGCGGCAACGGCCTGGTCGGACGCGGCGTCGACGTCGTCTCCATCCGCCGCACCTCCGACTCGCTGGTGGTCGAACGCCTGCGCCAGACCCATGGCGAGACCGGCCGCCTGGCCACCCTGTCGACCTCCCTGCAGGCGGTCGAGAGCACGTTCAACGAGCCCGGTGACGCCGGACTGTCGAGCACCATCGATCGGCTGTTCGCGACCATGCAGGATCTCACCAACAACCCGGAATCGGCGGCGCTGCGCAGCGGCGTGGTCGCCGGGCTGCAGACGGTGGCCGACCAGGTCAATGACCTCAGCGGGCGCATCAACGGTCTGAAAGACGATCTGCGCAACCAGATCGCCGGCCAGGTCAGCGAGGTCAACAACCTGAGCGCGCAGATCTCGCAGCTCAACGCCCAGATCCGCCGCGAGGTGCTGGTCGGCAAGGATCCCAACGACTTCCTCGACCGCCGCGAGCAACTGCTCAACCAGCTCACCGAACTGGTCGACGCCCGGGTGCGCATCGGAAACGACGGATCGGCCACCGTCGAGATCAATGGCAGCCTGCTCATCGGCAGCTCGTCGGCGCAGCAACTGGTCGCCACCCGCGACGGCCTCGGCGGGGTGAGCGTGGCGTTCGCCGGCAACGGCACCACCGCGCCGATCACCGGCGGCAAGCTGGGCGCGGCGATCAGCCTCGACCGCGATGTGCTGCCCGCCTTCATCAACCGCCTCGACACCCTGGCCGGCACCATCATCCGCGAGCTCAACGCCGCCCACGCCACGGGCACCAGTCCGGGTTTCGTCGGTGACCGCTTCATCGCCGAGCGCGCCATCGCGAGCGCCAATGTCGGCGCCAACCTCGACGGCAGCGACAACGTGCAGAGCGCTGGCGGCAAGGGCATTCCCGCGCTGTTCGCCCCGTCCTTCACCGACGCCGACGGCGTGGCGGTGGCGCGCAACCTGACCATCAATGTGCTCGATCGCGTCACCGGGATCGCCCAGAAATCGGTGCTGCGCTACGAACCCGGTCCGGCCGGCGACGCCAGCCGTTCGCTCCAGGATCTGGCCGACGCCATCACCAGCGGCCGCGGCGGCGGCTTCAGCGTGCACCCGCCGGGATCCGCCGGCGGCATCGCCGGCCTGACCGCGCGCCTGCTGCCGGTCGACGGCGGCCTCAAGCTCGAACTCGTCGCCGACGCCGGCAAGAGCATCGACTTCAGCCCGGCGCTCGACACCCGGCCGACGGACACCGCCTGGACCGGCGGCCAGGTGGCGGTCTCGGGCAGCAACCTCGCGCTCGCCGGCCGCCGTCTGGTGGTCGAAGTCGATGGCAGCGGCGACCTCGAACTGTTCACCACCGACCCCGCCTCCGGCGCCCGCACCCCCTTCCCCGGTCCGGGCGTCACCACCGTCGCGGTGGCGGCCACCACCACCGTCGGCGGCGTCACCATCGCCGCCGGCGCCGGCACCTACCGCAGCGGCGAGTCGTTCAGCGTCGACTTCGACGATCTCGGCGCCGTCATCCCCAAGGGCGCCACCCCCGGCGCCCATACCCAGACCGCCGACTGGACCTTCGGCGACGCCGATCTCACCGTCCGCGGCCGCTACACCGGCGGCCTGGCGTTCGACCCGGCACGGCCGTGGACCATGCGCGTGCTCTCCGGCGGCACCGTCGGCGACGACGATGCCCCGCCGGTGGTCGAATTCAGCTTCCTGGTCGACGTCGACGGCGTGGCGCAGGCGCGCACCGTGCAACGCACCCTCGATCGCACCGCCCTCGACGCGCCGGTGGCCATCGCCGAGGGCGTCTTCGTCGAGTTCTCGGCCGGCACGCTCACCACCGGTGGTCGCCTCGACCTGGTGGTCGACGGCGATCCCGATCAGGCCGGCCTGCTGCCGGCGCTGGGCATCAACGGCCTGTTCACCGGCAGCAGCGCCGGTTCGATGCGCGTCGCCGAACGCCTGGCCAGCGATTCCGCGCAGCTCGCCACCGGCCGTACGCGGGTGGCCGGCGACAACAGCAATGCGGTCGCCTTCGCCAGCGCCCGCGGCGCCCGTGTGCTCGCCAACGGCACCACCAGCTTCGACGAGTTCTACCAGGCGCTGATCAGCGACATCGGCGTCCAGGTCGAACAGAACCGCCGCCTCGGCGAGAACCAGGACTTGGTCGCCGCCACCCTGGAAAACCAGCGCGATCAGGTCAGCGGCGTGTCGATCGACGAGGAGGTCGGCCGACTGATCCTGCAACAGCAGGCCTTCAATGCCGCGGCGCGGGTGATCACCGCGGCCAAGGAGAACATCGACGTGCTCATGGGCATCCTCAACTGATCCGCCGGCATCTGCGACCCCCGAGACCCCCGAGACCACATGGCCCGCATCACCAACTCCGAACTCAGCCGCAACGTGCTGGCCGCGAACCAGGGCAACCTGGCGCGCGTCGCCCGCCTTCAGGAGCAGCTCGCCTCGGGCAAGCGCCTGCTGCGTCCCAGTGACGATCCGGTCGCGGCGCGCCAGGGTCTGCGCCTACGCGTCGAATCCTTCCAGACCGGGAAGTTCCTCGACAACATCACCAAGACCACCGCCTTCGTCGATGCCACCGACATCGCCTTCAGCGAGATCTCCGGCCTGTTCGACGACGTGAAACAGGTGGCGGTACAGGGCGCCAACGGCACCCAGGACGCGGCCAGCCGCGCCGCTCTGGCCAGCCAGGTCGACGCGCAACTCACCCGCCTGGTCGACCTCGCCAACACCAGCCACGACGGCCGCTTCCTCTTCGCCGGCGCCGCCACCACCACGCCGCCCTTCGCCGCCAGCAGCGACGGCAGCCGGGTGGCCTACCGTGGCGACCTCGACACCTTCGCCGTACAGATCTCGCCCACCTCAACTGCCACCGTCAACCGCAACGGCCACGCCCTGTTCAAGCAGGACAACGACGCCTTCCAGGCGCTGATCGACCTGCGCGACGCCCTGCGCGCCGACGACCCCGCCGAGGTCAGCCGGCTGATCGACGACATCGATGCCGCCCACGATCAGGTCAACCAGGCGCACGGCGCGCTCGGCGGCGAGGGCCAACGCCTGGAGGCGACGCGCAACCAGCTCGAACAGGCGCGCATCGTGCTCGATCGCCTGGTCTCCGACGCCGAGGACGTTGACCTCCCCTCCGCCATCGCCGACCTGCAACTGACCCAGACCGCCCTCGAAGCCGGACTGAATGTCGGTGCACGGGTGATCGTGCCCACGCTGCTCGACTTCCTCCAATAAGCGGCCGTTTCGCCATCCCGCCTCGGGCGGGATGCGCAAGTCCCATCGCGACGGATGCCTGCCTGGCGGGTCGGCAGCGCGCCGATCCGAGCGGCTTTCCTCCACAATCAGCGCCCCGCCGGCGCTGCCGCCCGGGGCACCGGGTTTCCCGTGGTGCGTCCCCGGCACCCCTGATATACCGCCCCGCGAGATGCGGCGGATCGCGATCATCAGCGACATCCACAGCAATATGGCGGCGCTCAATGCGGTGCTGGCGGACATCGCCAGCCAGCATGTCGACGCCGTCTACTGCCTCGGCGATGTGGTCGGCTACGGGCCCGAACCGGCCGAGGCGATGCGTGCCGTGATCGCCGCCTGCCAGCCCGGCAAGGTCATCTGCGGCAACCATGACCACGCCGTCATCCACGAGCCGATCGGCTTCAACGCCGAGGCGCGCAACGCCGCGCTGTGGACCAATCAGGTGGTGCGCGCCTCGTGGTTCCACTTCGGCGGCCGCAAGGGTCGCTGGGACTGGCTGCGCGCGCTGCCCACCACCTTCACCGAGGACGACGTGCTCTTCGTCCACGCCAGCCCGCGCCAGCACCTTGAGGAATACGTGCTCGAGGAGCACACCCAGGGCCGCAGCTTCATGGGCGAGGATCCCAAGCTGCTGCTCGACGAGAACTTCGCCCTGGTCCAGCACACCTGCTTCATCGGCCATACCCACCGCCCCGGGGTGATCACCGGCGACGACTACAAGTGGCACAGCCTGGCCGCGCTCGGCCAGCGCTGGACCATCGACGCGCGCAAAACCATCGTCAACGTCGGCAGCGTCGGCCAGCCACGCGACGCCGACCCGCGCGCCTGTTACGTGATCTACGACGGCGCCAGCGTCGAATGGCGCCGCGTCGCCTACGACGTCGAACGCACCCGCCGATTGATCCACAACAACCCGATGCTCGGCAACCACCTCGGCGACCGCTTGCTGGTGGGGCGGTAGGGCGGGCGGCGCACGTTTCCGGTCTGCTGATTGCGCCGGCGCAGGTTGCGGTGATCCCTCCTTCACGACGTCGGCATCACCACCATCAAGGCCAATGCAGGCCAATGCAGGATTCGCAATCTCGACCTCCGCCTGGTGCAGCGTCTTCGTCGACCCCTGATCTAAGCAGGTATCTCCACGGCTCGGCACTCCCTCCTTGCGCCACCAACCATCGCTCCATACTGCCGCACCCCCCGGCCGAGCAGAGTCCACCATGCCCAAGATGAAGTCCCACAAGGCCTCGCGCCGGCGTCTGCGCCTGACCTGCAACGGCAAGGTGGTGCGCACCCAGTGCGGCGTCCGCCACCTGCTCGCCGGTCGCAGCCCCAAGCGCATGCGCAAGCTGCACAAGAAGGCCACCACCACCACGCCCGGCTATACCAAGCGGGCGCGTTTCGCGCTGCTCAAGGGCCTGCCCTGAGGCAGGTCGGTTGCCGTGCCGCGGGCCTGCCGCCCGCCTCACCCAAGTAGGCCTCGTGCCTCCCCGCCGATCCACGGAACGTCGGGCTTGATTGGAGACTGAACCATGCGCGCCACCAACGGTGCTGCCCGCCATCAACTGCAGAAGCGAGTCCTCAAGGGCGTCAAGGGCTTCCGCAGCGGCCGGCATCGCCTCTATCGCGTCGCCATCGAAGCGCTCAAGCGCGCCGAACAGCAGTCCTTCTCCGGCCGCAAGCTGAAGAAGCGAGACTTCCGCCGCGCCTGGATCACGCGCATCAACATCGCCAGCCGCGCGCTCGGCCTGCCGTACAACCGGCTGATCGCCGGGCTTGAGAAGGCGGATATCCGCCTCGATCGCAAGCAGCTCAGCGAGCTGGCGATCCATCAGCCGGCGGCCTTTGCAGACATCGTCGCCAAGGCCAAGGCCGCGATCGGCGTCGCCTAAGCATCGTTGCCACCGCCGCCCAGACGCGGCGGTGATTTCAACCGGAGAGCAGACCGCGCAGGCGGCGCTGGCATTCGCCGCTGGCGAATGGCTGGGCGAACAGCCAGGCCTCGCCGTCGGCGTCGATGTCGCCCTGGCGTGACAGGCGCAGATCGCGGATAGCGGTCACCGCCGACGGGCTGTATTCGCCGAGGTCGCGGCAGAGCTGATCGACGTCCTCGGGGTGGTCGGCGATGCGGTCGATGAGGCCGAGCGACAACGCCTGCGGCGCCTTGAGCACCTCGCCCTTGAGGAACAGTTCGGAACTGACATCGGCCGCCACCCGGCAGGCCAGCCGGCGCAGACCGCCCATGCACGGCACCAGCGCCCAGGCCAGGCCAGGCAGTCCCAGGCGCAGGCCGGGGGTTCCCACGAGCACGTCGCAGCCCAAGGCCAGTTCGAGACCGGAACCGAGGGCGTAGCCGCTGAGCAGGGCGACGGTGACGCCCGGCCAGCGTTCGAGGGCTTCGATGACCTGGTGCGCAAGCCGGCTGTAGGCCTCGGCGGCGCTGGCATCGAAGGTGACCAGTTCGGCGATGTCCGGCCCGACCGAGAACACCGGCCCTTCGCCGGCGATCACCAGCACCTCGTGGCGAGGCGTGAGCAGAGCCTCGTGCAGGGCATGCAGGGTGCTGAGGTCGAAGGCGTTGTAACGTTCGGTGCGCGACAGGCGGAGGTGGAGGACGCCGTCCTCGCGGATCATCCGCACCGATCGACTGGTGGTCTTGCCCATGCGGCTTCCTGAGGGTGCGGCGTCCGTGCCAGGGCTGCGTTCTGGTTGGAAGATACGCCGGACCGCAACCGCCCGCAAATCGGTGCCGGAGGCGAGACCGCCCTTGTGCAATGTCGAGGGTCGGCCCGGCGGAACGAGCGCGCCGGCGAAGAGCCCTGGCGGCTGCGCACGCAGCGATCTGCATCATCCGGCCTGGCGGGATGCATGACGTGCGGCCCGCTCGCGGGATTCCCGCCGCGCTTGTGGCGGAAAATACCGGCCCCTGCCGTTGCGCCGCTACGGCCGGCCCCTTAACGTCCCGCCCATGGGTGTACTCAGCCGGCTGGCGCGCATGTTCACCTCCGACCTCGGCATCGACCTCGGCACCGCCAACACCCTGGTCGCGGTGCAGGGCAAGGGCGTGGTGATCTCAGAGCCGAGTGTGGTGGCGGTGCGCAAGGGGACCAAGGAGGTCCTGATGAACGGCATGGCCGTCGGCGACATGGCCAAGATCATGCTCGGCAAGAATCCCGGCAACATCTCGGTGGTGCGGCCGATGAAGGATGGCGTCATCGCCGACTTCGAGATCACCGAGGCGATGCTGCGCTACTTCATCAACAAGGCGCACGGCCGCCGCGGCCCGTTCCGGCCGCGGGTGGTGATCGCGGTGCCTTCGGGCATCAACGAGGTCGAGAAACGGGCGGTGACCAACTCGGCGATGAACGCCGGCGCCTCGAAGGTCTACCTCATCCCCGAACCGATGGCCTCGGCGATCGGCGCCGGCCTGCCGGTGGCCGAACCGGTGGGCTCGATGATCGTCGACATCGGCGGTGGCACCACCGAGGTGGCGGTGATCTCGCTGGCCGGCATGGTGGCGTCGGAATCGGTGCGCGTCGGCGGCGACGAACTCGACCACTGCATCATCAAATACCTGAAAAACGAATACAACGTCGTGATCGGCGACAACACCGCTGAGCAGGTCAAGCTGACCATCGGCTGCGCCATGCCGCTGACCGACGAACAGCGCATGCCGATCCGCGGCCGCGACCTGCGCACCGGCATGCCGCGCGCGATCGAGGTGACCTCGACCGAGATCATGACCGCGCTGCGTCCGCCGGTGTCGTCGATCATCAACTCGGTGAAGATGGTGCTCGAACGCACCCAGCCAGAACTCGCCGCCGACCTCATGGAGCGTGGCATCGTCATGGCTGGCGGCACCAGTCAGCTCAAGGGCCTGGCGCAACTGCTCGGCCAGGAGACCGGATTGCCGGTGCGTTTGGCCAACGATCCGATGACCTGCGTGGCGCGCGGCTGCGCGGCACTGCTCGACAACCTCGACGTGCTGGCGGAGATCCTCGAACAGGGGAATGAGACGTAGGACGAAGGCTGGCCGCCGGCCGTAACGCCTTCGACGACATCGTGCGTCGCCACCTCGGCGACGGCAACCGCTGCGTCTCGGTGAGCGCGCCTTGTGACGATGCCGGCGCCGGCCACGGTGGCGGGCGTGTCCCCTCCGGTCGAATCGCTCACCTTCGCCACCGTCGCCGCTGCCTGCGCCCGCGAAGGCCTCGACGCGCTGGCGGTGATCGCGCCGCCGGGGCGGCTCGATCCGGCAGGGCTCGACGCGCTGATCGCGGATGGTCTCGGCGATCTTGGCTGGTTGGCAGACCGCCGTGAGCAGCGCCTTGATCCGCTGGCGCTGCTGCCGTCGGCGCGCGCCATCCTGGCGGTGGCCTGGGCCTATCAGGCTGAGGCCGGCGACGAGGTGTTGCGGCGCGGGCGCTACGCCGCCGGCAAGGACTACCACGTCCTGCTGCGCGAAAAGCTGGCGCGCATCGGCAAGGCGCTGGCCACCGGTCACGATCAGACGTGGGCCAGCCGCGCGCTGGTCGACTCGGCGCCGTTCAACGAGCGCACCGTCGCGCGGCTCGCCGGGCTGGGTTGGATCGGGCGCAACGCGCTGCTGATCAGTCCCACGACCGGCAGCTACCGTTTCCTCGGCTTCCTGCTCACCGAGGCGCCGTTGGCGGTGCAGCACGGCGGCCACGGCGCCGACCGCTGCGGCTCCTGCACTGCCTGCGAGCGCCGCTGTCCGACCGCCGCGCTGGTCGGCCGCCGCGTGCTCACCACGCGCTGCATCAGCTACCTGACCATCGAGCACCAGGGCGTCATCGCGCGCGAGTTGGCTACGCATTTCGCTGGCTGGTGGTTCGGCTGCGACATCTGTCAGGAGGTGTGTCCGTGGAACCGCTTCGCGCCACCCGCCGCCGACGCGCGCCTGGCTGGCCATGAACTCGACGCCGACTTGCTCGCCGTGACCGCGGCTGACTACGACCAGCACTTCGCCGGCCGCGCCATCCGCCGCCTGGGCTGGGAACGCTTCCGCCGCAACCTGCTGGTGGCGCTGTGGAGCGTCGGCCGCGTGGACGATTGCCGACCGATCATCGCCGAAGGGCTGCCGCTGGTGGTGGCGCAGGCTGAAGAATTGGGGCTTACGGCCTGAACCAGCGCAGCCAGGTCAGTTCAATACGACGGCGCAAAGCGGACACCGCCGCCCGATCCTCGCCGAGCGACCCGTCACTCATCCCCCGCCCACCAGCGTGACCACCTCCACCGCATCGCCGTCGCGCAGCACGGCACCGGCGTGATCGGCGCGACGCACCAGTGTTCGGTTGACCTCGACCGCGGCGCGCGTGGCCGGCAGGTCGAGGCGAGCGAGCAGGTCGGTGACGGTGGCGTGGTCGGCGATCTCGAAGGGTTCGCCATTCACGGTCAGGCGCATGACCGGGAGTGTCGGCGCACGGTCGGGGAGTCCAGCCGGGACGCGGGTCCGCCCGTGGTCGCATCGGCCGCGAACGGCTACGGCGCCAACGCCCGTGCCAGCAGGTTGAGCACCATCTGCTGCGCGGCCGGGTCGCGGCGGGTGCCATAGAGTCCAGCACTGCCGAAGCCGGGCGATAGCCGGCCGGTGGTGAGCAGTTGGGCGAGGATCAGCCGGCCCAGGGGCGCGACGAACTCGATCAGCACCACTGGCGTGCGCGCGAGGTCGTTCCCGGCCACCGCCAGCGGAACCACGCGTGCGATCCCCCCGCCAGCCGCGGCGGATGCCGCTGGCTCCGGGTACACCACGTCGAGATCACGCGCCGGCACGATTGCTCCGCCGCGCAGGCCGTTCCACAGCCAGGAGGCTCCACGATCCAGGCCCGACCACAGGCTGTCGTCAGCGGCGGTGGGATGGAGATGGCTCTCGCCTTCGGCGACCGCGGCGAAACGCGCTGACAGCCCGTGCACGAGCGTGACCTCGACGACGTTGCGCGGCGCGGTTTCCGGCGGGAGGCCGGCAGCCGGAACACCGGGGTCGAGGTCGCCCGGGCCGATGTCGAGCATCACCACCGCGGCGCCGCGGGCGATCGCCGCCGACAGCATCGGACGATGGCGGTCGAGCGTCTCCCAGGTACCGCGGCCGCAGACCACCAGGCGCGCCGCCGGATCGTCGGGCGCCACCACCATCAGGTCGCGTTTGGCAAGGAACGAGCGCAGTTCGGCATCGTCCTCGATGATGCCGATGCTCACCCCGGTCAGCGCCAGCGGCACCGTCGGCACCAGCGTGCGGAAGCGCCACTGCGAGATGACCGGCCACTCGACGCCGGGTTGCGGGCTGCGCAATTCGACCTGGACACGCCAATCGCCGGGCTGGGCGGGCGCGTGCAGGTCGATGGTGAGCCGGCCGTGGCCGTAGGCCGGAAGCGCGCAGGCCACCGGCAGCCTGGCCACCACGGCGCTGTGGTCGGCCTCGTCGATGATGCGCGCTTCGCCGACCAGTTCAGCCGCCTCGCCGGTGTCGTTGAAGGCGTACACCGTCAGGTTCATGGGCTGGTTGGGACGCCAGTTGCGGTCCCAGAGTTCGACGCTGAACGCGCGCGCCGCCCAGGCTGCGGTCAGCGCGTCCCACACCGGCTTGGGGACGCCGTCGGCGAGGGCGCCGAGGAAGTGGTGGTTGCCATCGACGCGGCTGCCCAGGGCGCCGGACAGTACGAAGCCGGCGACGCCGACGCGACGCCAGTATTCGGCGCTCTGGCTGTTCGATTCGGTGAGCAGCTGCATGCGCAGCGCGGCGTCGTGGTCGCGGCCCAGCAGGCGCAGGAAGGCCGCGCCGGCGGCGGGATGACCGCCCGGCTCGCCATCGCCATCAAGGTGGTTGCAGCCGAACCCGTCGGCCAGCACGGGTTGGTCGAACTGGTCGGCCGAGTCGTAGGCCAGGCTGGAAATCCCCGACCGCCCGAGCCCGCGCACCTGGCCGAGATCGCGCTGGCTGAGCACCAGCGGCGGCAGGTCGCGGCAGATCTCGGCGCAGATGGCGGTGGTCGACGCATCGCCCATCGCCGCGTCCCCGGGATGGATGAGCACGATGGCGGGATGGCGCAGGCAGCGTTCGAACCATGTCCGCCATTGGCGCGACCGGCTGTCTCGCGACGCGCTGGCGCCGCCGCCGCCCCAGGTCACCTCCACCAGCAGGCCGTGGCGGTCGCACAGGTCGAGCAGCGCCTGCGGCGGCAGGCCGTGGGCGAAGCGCAGGACATTGGCGCCGTGCGCCTTGAGCCGGCGCACGATGTTGTCCTCGAACCAGGCGCTGTCGAACGCCAGCTGCACGCCCTCCCGATCCGAGGACGCGCTGCGCGCTGCGCGCTGGGAAGCGTCACCCAGCCCCGCCTGCTGCGCCTCGGCGTCGCGGCACCAGCGCGACCAGACGACGCTGTGGCCACGCAACTGCACGGGCGCGCCATTGAGCCGGAAACCGCGGCCATCGACCTGGAAATCGCGCAGACCAAGGGCGAACTCGACGCGGTCGAGTTCGCGGCCCGCGCGCGCGATCGCCACCGCCAGACGGTACAGCCGTGGCGCTTCCGGCGTCCACCACTCCAGGCCGGCGGGCAGCGCCAGCGGCACGCGGCCACGCGGCGCTGCCGTCGCCACCACCGTGCGCGCCACCACCTGTTCGCCGTCGAGCACCTCGACACTGAGCGCCAGCGGCAGCAGGCTGTCGCCCAGGCGCTGGTAGTCCCAGCCCACGGTCAGCGTGCGGGCAGCGTAATCGACCTCGGGCAGCACGCGCAGCAGACGGGCATCGCGGTGCAGACGCAGGACGACCCGGTCCCAGAGCCCCGACGCGAGATTGCTGCACGCCTGGTCGGCGTCGGCGATGCGCGAAGCGTCATCGGCGGGCACGTCAGCCAACGACTTCAGCGCGATCTCGATCACCACCGTCCGTCCCGGCGCCACCACCGGCGTGGTCAGCAGTTGGCTGATCGTGGTCATGCCGCCGGCGTGTTGGCCGATCGCCTTGCCGTCGATCCACACCGCCGGGCAGAAGCGGGCGCCATGCAGCTCCAAGGTTGCGGCATTCCAGTCGCCGGACGGCAGCGTCACCGTGCGCCGGTACCACCGCGTGCCGGCGCGCTCCGGATCGCTGGCGAGACCGGGCACCGGGGCGGTGCCGGCGTAGGCGCGCTCGCGGCCGATGTCCCAGGTGCCGTCGAGACTGATCTCCATGGCGCCCTCGTACGGGCTGACCGGCGCAGCCGCCACCGGCGAAATGTACCAGGGCCCTCGCTGGCCAGCGTCCTGCGGGCGACGACGGCGACGCGCAACCCTGCGTATCCCCGACTGCATCGCACCTGCAAACCACGCTGTCCACTGGTGATGGAATCCGCGTCCGGTTCCTCTAGGCTCCCGCGTCCCGAGGCCGCCACACGGTCGCATCGACTCCCGAAGCGCCCGAAGCGACAGCCAACGACCGCATGCCACCCCGGTATGAAGTACCATTCCCGGTCATGAACACCCACGACCTCCTGATTCAGCGCTACCTGGATGGCGAACTGGGCGAAGCCCAGGCCGCCGCCGTCGATCATCTGCTGCACGATGATCCGGCTGCCGCCGATTTGCTGCGCCGCCTGCGCGCCCTGGGTGGTGCGCTCCAGCGCCGGGCCGAACGCTTCCAACACACCGCGCAGCCCCTGCTGACCGCCATCTCCGAACGCCTGCCGAGCATCCTGCCGGTGCGCAGCCATCACCTGAGCCTGGTGCAACTGGCCATCGCCGGCAGCGCCATCCCGATGGCGATCCTGCTGTTCGGGTTGAAGGGCAGCTACAAGGACATGGTCAATCTCACCGCCCTGGCCGGGCTGAGCATCCTCTGCGGTGCCCTGCTCATCGCTGGTGCCCAGTCGCTGAGCGGCGTGCCGCGCGGCTGGTTGGGCAGCATGCTGCGCTACCGGCTGTCGATCGGCCGCCATGATCGCCTGCTCTACCGTGCCACCGGACTGGTGATCGTGGCCGGCGGGATCTACCTGCTGCTCTAGCAGGCTGCTGAAAAAGCAGCCTGCGGGGGGTTACAGGGGGGCGTCTGCCCCCCTGTATAAAAAGCTCCCTTCGCGTTTCCCGGGGAAAATAGCGACCGCAGGTCGCCCCCGGGGAGCGCGAAGGCAGCAGGCTGATGGAGAACGGAGTTTTTCATCAGCCTGCTAGCCCGGCACCGCGCGTTATCGCCACGATCCGTTCCTCTGCACAGGTCGGTCGCGGCCTTGGAGGCATCTCTACCCCGGTCTTACAAGGGGGCAGCGCCGAAGGCGCGTTCGTTGGGGGCGCGAGCCCTCTCGCATGGGTGCTCGGCGCTTCGCGCCTGCGCTCCCATGCTGTCGGGACGCCGGTGCGGGGCCCTGCCCGCACCGGCGTCCTGCGTCGAGCGCCCCTAACAAAAGTTGCGATCGTCGCCGCTGCGGGATGCTTCCGGCCCATGAGCATCCGCGACAAGCAGGCCCGGCTGGTCGCCGAGTTCCAGGCCATCCCGGAGTGGGAGGAGCGCTACAAGCGCATCATCGCCCGCGGCCGCACGCTGGCGGCAATGCCCGAGGCGCTCAAGACCGAGGACAACAAAGTGCGCGGCTGCGCCAGCCAGGTGTGGCTGCATGCCGAACTCGACGGCGGCCAGTTGCACTATCGCGCCGACAGCGACGCCCTGATCACCAAAGGGCTGGTGGCGCTGATCGTGCAGGTCTACGACGGCGAGACCCCCGGTGACGTCCTGCGCACGCCGCCGTCCTTCATCGAAGAACTGGGGCTGAATGCCAATCTGAGCCCCAACCGCGCCAACGGCCTGACCGCGATGGTCCGGCAGATCAAGGCCTACGCCCTCGCCTTCCAGACCCGCCTGAACCGCGAGCGGCCGACCGAGATCACGCCGCGGGACAACGCCCGCCTGGCGGATCCCGACGCGACCTGACCGCGCGACCGATCGGCCTGCGCGCTTCCACATGCTCACCCACGACATCGTCCGTCCCCGCCACCCCGCCCGCATCGGTCACCAGCACTGGTGCCTGGTGCTGCATGGCCTGGGAGATTCCAAGGAGGGTTGGAAACCGGTGGCGCAGATGCTCGGCCTGGATGCGCTGGGCTGGATCTTCGCCAACGCGCCGCAGTCCTACGGCATGGGATGGTCGTGGTTCGACCTCGATGCGTCGATGCGTCCCGACGAAGCCGGCATCGTGCGCAACCGCGTCCGGCTCGGTGAACTGATCGACCACGTCATCGCCGATCTGCCGGTACCGGCGGAGCGGCTGTTCATCATGGGCTTCAGCCAAGGCTGCGTGATGGCGCTCGACGCCGCGCTGCGGCGATCCGAACGCTTTGCCGGCGTCATCGCCATCAGCGGCTGGTTGGCTGCGGACCGCGAGTATCCCGCTGCCTTCGGCACTGGCGCCAAGGAGCAACGCGTGCTGTGGACGCATGGCACCCACGACGACCTGATCCCGATCCATGCTCCACGCCGGCAGGCGGCGGCGCTGGCGAAGCTGGGCGTGGCGGTGGACTGGCGCGAATACGCCAAGGATCACGGACTCGATCCCGAGCGCGAACTGGGCGACATCGCGGCATTCATCACCCAGCGCATGCGTGGGTGATGGAACTGATGGCGGATGCGCGCTGCACGTCCCCGGGACTGCTGGCTGTCAGCTATCAGATGTCGCAGGGTCACTTCCCCGTCGGCAGTACCGTGCTGTCCCATTCGCAGACGAAGCCGAAGACGCCCTGGACCAGACGATCGCCCCAGGTGTTGGCATTGGCGGTACGCAGCCGCGCGGCGCAGGCAGCGGCGCCGCCGTGCTCATTGGGCTCGCCCGGATTCCAGTTGTTGTAGCCGACCGCGCTGCCGTCCACCCAGCGCCACTCTCGGCTGTTGGCCGGACAGCCCAGGCCGATCCACAGATCGGCCTTCAGCGGCGCGACCATGCGGGCGATGAACGCCTGCTCGTTGGAGGTCTCGATCACCACCAGATGGCCGCCGAGGCGCTCGCAGCGCTGTTGCGCCTGCGTCCACGACAACGGCTCGACGAAAACCCGGTAGCGATGGCCGTTGAAGACCTCGCCGGCATCGCGCGCCGCCGCCACCGCTGGACTGGCAGCGCGCCCCGCCACCGGCGCCGGTGGCGAGGCGCGCGTGGGAGCGGCCCCGGAAGGTGGTGCGGGTGCGGCCGCCGGTGCTGGCGGTGGCGCCAGCACCACCACTGGCGCCGGTGGAGGCAACCTGGCCGGAACCGCGGCTTCCTCTTTGATCGGAACGCCGATCACGGTGGACGCCTGCCGCGGCTTGCGGCCCTGCTCGCGGTGCCACCACGCCGGCAGCAGCAGCGCGGCGGCGGCACCGACCAGGGCCGCGACCAGCCACGGGGTGCGCTTGGGCGCACGCCGCACTGGCCGGGTGATCGGGCGATGCGGCGCGCGCGATCGCGGCGCGGCGGCAGCAGCGATCGCTGCGACGAACAACTGGTCGATGCGCGCCACCACCGTGGTGGCGTCGGCGGGGCGGCGATCGGGATCCTTGGCGAGCAGGTCGGCGATCAGCGCCGCGGTGCCGGCGCTGATCGAAGGCTCGACGTCGTCGGCGCGCGGGGCGGGCTCACGGAGGTGGGCGGCCATGATCGCTTGCGGGTTGGCCCCGCTGAATAACGGCTTACCGGTGATGACGTGGAAGATGGTGGCGCCGAGCGCGTAGAGGTCGGTGCGCGGGCCGATGCTGTCGAGATCCCCGCGGATCTGTTCGGGCGCCATGTAGAGCGGAGTCCCCAGCGGTCGCCCGGCGCGCTGGGCGCCGGCGCCGGTCTCGATGTCGAGCGCCAGGCCGAGGTCGGCGAGTTTGGGCACACCGTCGGCGGTGAGCAGCACGTTCTCGGGTTTGACGTCGCGGTGAACGATGCCGGCGCCATGCGCCACCGCGAGCGCTCCGGCCAGGCCGCGCGCGATCTCCAATGCGCGGCGCTCCTCGATGCGGCCGTCGCGGCGCATGAGCTGTCGCAGGGTCGGTCCGTCGACGAGTTCCATGGCGAAGTACCACAGCCCGCTGGCTTCGTCGCGGCCGACATCGATGGCGTGCACCAGATTGTGGTGCGAGATCGCCGCCGAGGCGCGTGCCTCGCGCTGGAAGCGCTCGACGAAGCCGGGCTTGGCGGCCATCGCCGGCGGCAGCAGCTTCAGCGCCACGTCGCGCTGCATCGACACCTGGCGGGCGCGGAACACCGCACCCATGCCCCCCTGCCCAAGCTTGGAGAGGATCGCGAAGCCGGCGATGATCCTGGGCACGCGCGCCGGCGCGTTGTCGCCGGTCGGAGTCAGCGTGGAGGCGTCCATCTGGGGTGGGATGCTAGTCGGCGCTTGGTAACGGTACATGGCCGGATTGCCGGGCTATTGCCGAGCGACTAAGCGATCCCGGGGGTGCTCATCGGGGCGCTTCCGGCGTCGCGCCCGGCCGCGCCGGCGCACCCGGCAGGACGCGATCGAGGAAGGCGATGAGGCGGTTGCCGAGCGGGAAGAAGACCGCAAAGAAGGCGACCATCGCCAAAGCGACGTTGTGGGGAGTGAGGATTCTCGCGACCAGATTGATGTGATCCGGCGCGGCCACCGTGCTCTTGAGCGCGTAGCCGACCATCTCAAGCGGGATCATCGCCACCACGCCGTAGGCGTACTGCACGTGCCACGGACGCCCGCGCAGGAGCAGCGCGAACGGCACCATCCAGCCCCAGTAGCAGGTGAAAACCTGCCACCAATGCTTGAACCAGCCCAGTTGGGCCCAGTGCCCGAACCCATTCATGAACAGTCCGGTGAGTGCAGCGACGGTCAGGTAGAGCGCATACTGGCGTCGCGTGGCGCGCAGGCCGGCGAGCGTGCTGGTGATCAGGGACATGGCGACCTCGGCGGCGGCGACCATGCGGATGACCGGGGAATTGCCACCGTTGAGAGGTTGAGAGGTTGAGAGGTCGAGAGGCAGCAGAGGTGACGCACAGCGCGTTGGTCGCAGCGACACGCGCAGCGATGGTCGGCCCGCCAGCGACGTGTCTTGCCGCCCCTCAACCTCTCAACCTCTCAACCTATCAACCTCTCAACCGTGGCCTTCCTACTACCCCCACACCCCGCACAGCCCGAGATCGTCCTGCAAGTCGCGGCGGCAGCGGCTGCGGCCGCGGCCCTGGTTGCGACCGAGGCGGGCGAGGACGTCAGTCAGGCTCTCCGGACGGCCGAGCGCCCAGCCCTGGCGCAGGGCGGCGCCGTAGCGCATGCGGCAATCGGGCCCGAGGGCGGCGCTGAGGCGATCCAGCCAGGCCTGCACCTCGTGTTCGGGCGGCGGAGCCAGTCCGGGTGGCGCCTCGTCGGTGGGGAACCACGTCCCGTCCGGCGAGACGCGCAGCGGCGGTGCCGCCAGGCGCACCGGTAAGAGTCCGGCGCCAGTGGCCAGGCGCAGCGAAGCGACCGGCGCCGCTTCCGCAGTCGCATCCGGGCTGTGCCGGCCGCGACTGGACATCACCGCATCACTGGCGGTGGCGCAGTCATCCTCCAGCCAGGCCATGGCGGCGAGCAGGGCGGCATCATCGGCGAGCAGGCAGGCGCGATAACGACCGGCCCAGATGCTGCCGCACCGCCCACGGCGCTGGTTCCAGTCGCGGCTGTAACGCTGCAGCACGGTCTGCATGAAACCGCTCAGGCTGGTCAGGCGCGCCAACAGTCGCCGGAACGGGACCTGCGTTCCACCACCGGCGGCCCGCCAGCGTAGGCGCAGATGCTCCTCGCCGTGGCCGAACTCGGCGTGGTGATGGAACACCAACGCCAGTCCGCTGCGACAGATCAGCCAGGCATGCACCCGGGCGTCGAAGGCCTCGCGAACGGTCTCGAGGTGGGTGAGCAGGCGCAGCGCCTCGTCAGCCTCGGCCAGCAGCGGCTGGTCGAGCGCGCAGCGAATCTGCACCAGGTAGGTGTGGGGCCGTCCAAGGATGGCGGAGCGCTGAATCACGGCTGGGGTTATGCGCCATTTCGATGTCAGACAATGAATATGAATCTTGACCGGCCTGACGGGGACACCTACCTTCACGGCCTTCCGCAGCGAACGCTAACGAAGGCTTCTCATGCCCATCCATCCCCTGGCGGTTGTCGATCCGCAGGCCGAGATCCACCCGGATGCGATCATCGGACCGTTCTGCGTGATCACCGGGGCGGTGCGTCTGGAAGCCGGGGTCGAACTCAAGAACCACGCCACCGTCTGCGGACGCACCACCATCGGCCGTGGCAGCGTGCTCTACCAGAGCTGCGTGGTCGGCGGCGATCCGCAGGACCTCAAGTTCCGCGGCGAGGATAGCGAGGTGATCATCGGCGAGCGCTGCCGCATCCACGAGTTCGCCACCATCAACAAGGGCACGGCCGGCGGCGGCATGAAGACGGTGATCGGGGATGACTGCCTGATCATGGCCTACGCCCACGTCGCCCACGACTGCCAGCTCGCCGAGCAGGTCATCCTGGGCAACAACGCCCAACTCGCCGGTCACGTCAAGGTCGCGCGCAAGGCGATCATCGGCGGCATGTCCGGCGTCCACCACTTCGCGACCATCGGCGAGCTGGCTTTCATCGTGCCGATGAGCGGCGTGCGCACCGACATCCCCCCCTACCTGCTGGTGGAGGGTCTCCCCGCCGAACCGCGCAACCTCAACCTGGTCGGTCTGCGCCGGGACGGCATGAGCGACCCTGACATCGCAATGCTCAAGGATGCCTTCCGTCTGCTGTTCCACGACCGCTCGGGCACACCCATGGTCGAACGCATCCAGCGCCTGCGCAGCCAGGACGCCGCCTGCGCGCCGCTGCACCGGCTGCTGCACTGGCTCGGCGAGCACATCGAGACCAGCGTCAAGGGCCGCGTCCAGGAGGCCACCCGTCCTCCGGTCATCGTCAATCCCACCACCCCACGTCCGGTGGAAGCCGCCGGCGGGGCGCACACGGGGTGAGTGGACGAGGGATCAGGGATCAGGGATCAGGGATCAGGGATCAGCTCCGAGCGGCGTGCAGTGGGGGTGGGGGTCGGGTTCTTCCAGACCCAAAGCCAGTCTCTCTTGCGCCGGGCAGCGATCCCTCTAACGTCCCGCCCTCTTCGCGAGGGAACCCCATGAGCATGCACGGCAGCTTCGCCAGCAAGGGCGGGATGAGCAAGCACCGCAACGTCCTGTCCCGCATCGAGCGCATCGAGCGGCTCAAGGCTGAAGGCCGCTGGACGCCTGAGAAGGGCATCACCGGCCTGCCCAAAGTGCGCAACATCAAACGCACCTGAACGCACTGCGTCCGCTGACGGCGAACGACCCGCGCAGACCGCGCGGGTCGCGTTGTTTCTGGACTCCGGAAATTCCGCGGTCAGCAGCGGCAGCGCCTGCGACCACAGCGCTGCCGCACGACCCAGGATCACGCCGCGCTGGTCAAGGCGCCGATACGGCAGGCGTCGGTGCCGCCGCCCGGCGTACCTCTTCCAGCTTGGTCTTCGCTTCGTCGAGCTCGCGACGGGCGATGTCCAACGTGCGCAGCAGGTCGATCTTCTTGGCTTCGATGGCGCGACCCTCGCGCCCGACATGCGCGATGAGCTGATTCAGCCGGGCGATGTCCATCTCGGCGGTGGCGCCGGCGCGACGAGCCTCGCCGTGTGCGCGCTGCGCCGATAGCTGATCATCGAGAGCACCCTGGCTGGCGCGCGCGTTGAGGCTGCGCGCCGCTTCATCACGCACGCGGCGGGTGGTGCGTTCGAGCACCTCCGTAGCGCCGGCCAGGCGGTCGCGCGCGACCGTGGCGTCGACCAGGGCGGTCTTGGCCTGGGTCGCCTGCTCGGCCAGTTCGACCAGGCGCAGGTCGGTCTTGGCGACGTTGGCTTCGATGGTGCTCACCCAGGTCGCCTTGGTGTTGACCGTGTCCTCGGCACCGCGCAGGGCCACGCTGTTACGACCGCGGCTGCGCAGGGCATCGGCCTCGGCGCGGGTCATCACCTTGCCGCCCACCTTGACCAGTCCGCGGCGCGCGAGGTGCTCGGCCTCATCGACCCAGGCATCGTCGACCAGCACCAGCCCCAGGTCGCCGAGCAGTGCGACGGTAGCGGGCGCGGCGGGGTCGCGCGCGATGGCATTGAGGGCATGCGTGCGCGCCGGCGCGGCCAAGCCCTGTTGCCGGCACCACAGCGCCAGAGCGAGTTGGGCCTCACCGCTGTCGGCGGCGACGGCGGCGGCGCGGACCTTGTATTCGTCCTCGGGCGAGAGCTTCTCCACCAGGCTGGCGATCTGCTTGCGTTGGTAGGTCACCTCGGCGACCAGGGCGCCGCCGCGTCCGGGGATGCTGCGCTGGATCACCACCTTGACCGGATCCTCGCGCACCAGCTCGCCGACCACCTTCTCGCCATTGGTCAGGGTGATCTCGACCTGGGCGGCGGCGGCAGTGGCGGCCAGGGCGGAGACGACGGCGATCAGCGCCCAGGACGGGCCGGACGGACGCGCGCAGCAGGTCATGGCGGCACCTCGCCGCGGAGCCTGCCGCCGCGCGGTGAGGAAGCGATGAGCCAATGCGCATCTCCGGGACGGGTGTCTCAAATCAGCGGCTGGGCACCAATCGATCGACGCGCGCAGGGCGGTTCCGACCCAGCCGGAGAGGTGCGGGGGGCCACCCAGGAGCGCGGTCGCACTGCGGTCCTCCGGCCGTTGCCAGGTGCGCAGCGACGGACGCTGGGGCGAAGCGCAACGGCGCGCATCCCCCTTGTCCGATCGACCCCGGGCGCCAAGGATGCCGCCGGTGCCTGACGATCTCGATTCGTGGATGACGGCCGCTCGCGAACACGGCGATCAGGAAGCCTACGCCCTGGTCATCGCCCACTGCCAGCACCTCATCCGCGCCACCCTCCTGCGCGAGACTGCCGATCCCGAACTGGCGGACGAGATCGCCCAGGAGGCGCTCGCGCGCGCCTGGGCCAAGCGCGAGCAGTATCGGCCCGGCACCAGCCCGCGCGCCTGGCTGCTGACCATCGCGCGATCGCAACTGATGGAGCACCACCGCCGCCAGGATCGCGACCGTCGCCACCTGCGCGAACTGGTGCGCCTGGAACTCCTCCGCCACGCTCCCGAGGACGATGCCAGCAGCGACAACCAGCGCCGCCTCGACGCGCTCAAGGCCTGCCTGGCCGAACTCGGCGAGACGCACAAGCAGCTCATCGACCTGGTGCACAGCCAGGGGCTGACCTCCGACGCCGCCGCCGAGCTGCTCGGCATCAAGGGCCCGGCCTGCCGCCAGCGCCTGTCGCGCCTGCAACGCGCGCTGCGCACCTGCGCCGAGAGCCGCATGGCCGGCAAGGAATCCTGACGTGGCCCTGGAAGAGCGCGCCGGGCGCATCACCGATCTCGCCACCGGCTTCGCCCTCGGCGAACTCGACGAGAGCGAATTGCGCGAGCTCTACGACGCCCTGCGCGCACCCGATGCCGCCGGTGCCGAGGCGGCGCGACTGACCTGGCAGATGCTCGGCGCCACCATCGACATCAAGGCCCAGGTCAGTCACGCCTTCCAGGACGAGCTGCTGATGAAGCTGCACGCCGAAGCGGGTGGCGATCAGGCCTCGGCGCGCGCCTTCACCGACCGCCTGCGCGCCCGGCTCGGTCAGGCCCGTCCCGGTCTGGCGCCGGTGCCCACGCCGCCGCCGCCACCGGCCGGTCGGCGCGCGGCGTTGGTCATCGCCGCGATGGCCGGCGTGCTGATCGCCGCCGCCGCGGTCGCCTGGTGGGCGTGGCCGCCTGCCGATCCGGTGGTCGCCCGCGTGGTCGGCCTGCACGGCAGCGCCAGCCAACGCGATCGCGCCCTCACCCCGGGCAGCGGCATCGACCGGCGGCCGCTCACCGTGCCCGATGGCGGCCAGATCAGCCTGGCCTGGTCCGGCGGCGGTCGCGCCACCATCGCCGGGCCGGCGCGGCTGGTGGCCGGACCCGGCACCCTGGCCGTGCTCGCCGGCCGTGCCTGGGTCGAGGCCGGCACCTCCCCCTTCGCTCTTGCCCTGCCCGACCACGAGCAGCCGGCGGCCCTCTCCGCTGGTGGCCGCCTAGCGCTTGAGGTGCGCGACGGCCGCACCCTGCTGGCGGTGGGCGGCGGCAGCCTCGACTTCGGCCAGCGCGGCGTCACCGCCATCACCGCCGGTAACGCCGTCGCCCTCGGCCGCGGTGCCGCCTACGCCTGGCGGCGCCAGGTGCCCGCCGCCGGCGACGCCATGCCCCTGGCCGCGGTCGGCGGCGCCGTCGCCGACTGGCGGTTGGGCGGCGGCGTGCACTGGCCGGCGCTGGAATCGCGTCTGCGCCTGCGCCTGGACTGTGCCGGTGGCCGGCAGCTCGACCTCGTCCTCGAACCCGGCTCGGCGGCGCTGGTCCTCGACGGCACCGAGACCCAACGCGTGACCCTCGCCGGTGCCCCGCTGGCCCCGCGCATCCTGGCGGTGGATGGCAGCGACTCGGTGTTCCATGTCGCCCTCGCCGGCGCCCAGCTCATGGCCCGCCCACCGGCGGCGCCGCTGACGTTGACCTGGATCAGCGAAGGCGGCGCCCGCCTCGCCGACGCGGTGATGCAGACCGGACCCGACGCGGAACCGCCACTCCCGGCGCGCTGATGGTACGCGCAGGGCGCGGTCGTCGACCGGCGAACGTTTGCAACCACCCGCCGTCTCACGCTTCACCGCGGGCGCGGGTGCGCTAAAGCTCCCCGATCCCCATGCCCCCCGCCGTCCCGTCCGATCCCTCCGCCCTCGCCCCAGGCACCACCTTCGCCGCCTATCGCATCGAGTCGCAGCTCGGCGCCGGTGGCATGGGCGTGGTCTACCGCGCCACCCAGGTGGCGCTGGCGCGCGTCGTCGCGTTGAAAGTCATGCGACCGGAACTTGGCCGGAAGGCAGATTTCCGCGAGCGTTTCCTGCGCGAAGCGCGCGCCGCCGCCGCCATCCACCATCCCAACGTGGTCACCATCCACGACGCCGGCGATCACGACGGCACGCTCTACATGGCCTTCGAATTCGTCTCCGGCGGCGATCTCGCCGGCCTGCTGCGTCGGCGCTCGCCACTGCCGCTGCACGAAGCGGTGCGCCTGGTCGCCGACTGCGCCGAGGGCCTGGCGGCGCTGCATCGTGCGGGCCTGGTGCACCGCGACATCAAGCCGCACAACATCTTCCTCGACGAGAACGCACGCGCCAAGCTGGGCGACCTCGGCCTCGCCCGCCGTGAAGGCGGCGAAGACCGCATGACCATGACCGGCCAGGGCCTGGGCACGCCCGCCTACATGGCGCCGGAGCAGGCCGCCGGGATCAGCGACATCGACATCCGCGCCGATCTCTATGCCCTCGGCGGCACGCTGTTCACCCTGCTCACCGGCCGGCCGCCCTTCGACGGTCCGACGCCGTGGGCGGTGGTCGATCAGGTCCTGCATCACCCGCCGCCCGATCCGGCCATGCTCAATCCGGCCATCGGTCCGGAACTGCGCACGGTGGTGCAGCGCCTGATGGCCAAGTCGCGCGATGACCGCTTCGCCGATCCCCAGGCCCTGCTCACCGCCTTGCGCGCGCTGCCCGCCGGCACCCGCGCCGAGCTGCCGGCGCACGCCACCCTGTCCGGCGGCGATACCATCGCGCCGACGGCGGCGACGGCAGCCACCGCACTGACCGCCGCGCCACGCCGACGCGGCCGGCTGCTGGCGCTGGCGCTGATCGCCATCGCCGCCGCCGCCGCCGCCACCTGGTTCGCGGCGCGCCCGCGCCTCGATCCGGCACTGGGCGCGCGGCTGCTGGCGAGCATCGAGGCGCTGCCCGCCGATGCCGACGAGGGAACCGTCGGCGCCCTGCGCGATCAGGTCGAACGCCAATTGGCGGGGCTTCCCGAGAGCGGGCGTCCGGCCGTGCGCAAGGCGCTCGACCACCGCATGCTGGCGCTGACCGCCCGTCGGCTCGAACGCGAGGCGACGCTGACCCGCCGGCTGATCCCGCTCGAACGCGCCTGGAAGGCGATCGAGGACGAACTGCACCAGACCGAGGAGCGTGGCCGAGAACTGCGCGCGGCGGTCGACAGCGCCGGTGACGCGGCACGCGCCGCCTACCGCCGTGAACGCAGCGTGCGCTGGGACGCCTGGCTGGGCTGGCTGCGCACGCACGTGCGCGACCATCCCGCGCCGCTGCGCCTGGCCACCGCCCAACGCTTCCTGCAGGCGCGCACCAGCGGCGAGGCCGAGAGCGAACTGGTCGCCGCCGAGGCCGCGCTCAAGGATGACGCCGCCACCCGCCAGGGCGAACGCCGCACCCGCTACGATCTGCCGTTCTGGCAGCACTGCGTCGATGCCTTCCGCGCCGGCAACCGCACCCTGGTCGACTGGTACCGCGTCGACGAGCCCGATGGCCACGGTTTCACCGCCACCCGCGCCGCCCTGGCAGGACTCGACCGCGCCGAGCCGCCGCCGCCGCCGGCGCGCGAACTGCTCGGAGTGCTCGCCGCCCTGGCCGGCGATGGCGACGCGGCGGTGAAGAGCGGACTGGCCAAGCTGGCGCGCATCGCTGCGCTGGAACGCGACCTCGCTCGCCTTGATCGGCCGGGCGCGATCGGCGCCGCCGACCAGCGTCGCCTGGCCGGCGCACAGGTCGAATTGGCCGGTCTGGTCGGTGCCGACGGCGAAGCGGTGCGACGCTGGCAGCAGGCCCTGGCCGGCACCGGTGAACGCTTCGCACGCGTGCAGCGCGATCTCGCCACTCTTGCCGGCAAGACGCTGGCCGGCGAGGATCTCACCCGTCACGCTGCACTGGTCGATGAACTCGCCGGCCTGGTTCCGGCCGATGATCCCGAGCTCAAACGCCTGCGCCGCGCCCACACCGCCGCCCTCGCCGAGGATGCCTGGCGGCGCGCCGGTGAGTGCCGCGACCGCTACCTGCATGCCGATCTGGTGGTCGCCGCCGCCGCCGCCGGCCACCTCGCCGCCGGTGGGCGGCTGGTGACCCTGGCGATGTGGGATGAGATGCGGGTGCTCGACCCGCGCCAAGTCGATCTGGTGGCGTGGAAGCAGGCCAAGGAGCCCGTCCACGGCATGACCGGCGCACAGATCTACGGCGAACTGCTGGCCAACTGGGCGGTGCGCCACGGCGAGGATCTCGGCGACACCCTGGTGCCAACCATGGTCGAGGCGCGCGAGTTGATCCTCTCGGGTCCGCTCGAACATCCCATCCTGCTCAGCGAAGCCGCCTGGCTGCTCGACTCCTATCTGCCCAAGGACGCCGAGCGCGCGAAGAAGCTGCGCACCCAGGCGCTGGCCGGGGTGCACCGCCACCTCGACGGCCATGACTGGCTCGCTGATGCCAGCCTGATCAAGGTGGCGGTGGACTGCGCCAGCCAGCTCAAGGACGAGGCGCGTCAGGCCGAACTGTGCGCCCAGGGACTGGTCCTGGCCGAGAAGGCCGACGCCCGCGAGGACATGGCCTGGTTCGTCCAGCCTAGTCACAACCCCCGCGGGCTGTGGAAGCGCGCCGGCGATCTCTACGCCGAGGCCGCCAAGGCGCGCGAGCTGGCCAAGCATCCGGCCAGCGCCGCGCTCTGCCTGCACAGCCAGGGCTGGTGCCTGCAGCCGGACAACAACCCGGCGGGTTCCTGGGAACGCGCCATCGCCTGCTACGAACGCGCCGCCAGCCTGCGCGGCCAGGCCGGCGACGCCGCCGGACGTGCGGCCAGCCTGTTCCAGCAGGGCTGGTGCCTGCGCCCCGATCTCAATCCCGGCTCCGGGGACTGGACGCGGGCGCTGGCCTGCTTCGCCGAGTCGGCGCGGCTCTACGGCGAAAGCGGCAATCCCAGCGAGCAGGCCGGCAGCACCGTCCGGCGCGCCTGGGCGACCCAACCCGACAACAACCCGGGCGGCTCGTGGAAGCAGGCCTACGCGCTCTACGGCGAGGCGGCACGGCTCTACCAGATCGCCGGCGCGACCGCCAAGCGCAGTGTCGCCATCCATCAGCAGGGCTGGTGCGTGCAGCCCGACCACGATCCCGAGGGCACCTGGGCGACCGCCGCCGAGCGCTACCGCGAGGCCGCCAACCTGGCCGAGAGCGACTCGGCGGCATCGTCGTGGAACCAGGCCGCCTACTCCCACCGCAAGCTCGCCGAGGCTGCGGCCAAGGCCGGGCGTCCGGCCGAACAGGCCGAGCAGTTCGCCAGCCAGGCAGAATGCCTGAATCCCGAGCGCAATAGCGAGGGCAACTGGGCCGATGCCGCCGCGCTCTACGCCAAGGCCGCCGAGCTGTGCCGCGCCGGCGACCGCAAGCGCTGCGGAGAACTGCTGCACCAGCAGGCGCGCAGCATTTTCCATGACGAGGACGCCAAGGATCGTTGGACGATCGCCATCCGCCTGGGCACCGAAGCGGCGCGGCTGCGCGGCGCCGCCGGCGACCAGGACGGCGAGGCGACCAGCCTGCACCAGGTCGCCTGGTGCCTGCAACCCGACAACAATCCGGCTGGTTCGTGGGAACAGGCACGCGCGCTCTACCAGCGCGCCGCCAACCTGCATGGCGAGGCCGGCAGTCGCGGCGATCAGGGCGTGAGCCGCTTCCAGGAAGCGGTGTGCATGATCGAAGGCGACGGCAAGAAACTCACCGCACCGGTGCGGGCGATGATCACCGCCGCGGCCAAGCAGGTGCGTGAGGCCGGCGACGAGGCGCGCGCCCGGCAGATGCTGGCATGGCTGGAGTGAATCCGGCGCGCCGGGATGACCGCAGACGTTGGCGGCCAGTCGCCGGTCCTGACGGTCGGCGATGAGCACTGATCCGGTTGCGCCCGGCAGCCAGCCGCCAAGCGGACCGTCCGCCACCAGCGCTCACCGGCCGTCGCCGCAGCGACTCCGGCGACTGCTGCTGGCGCTGGCCGGCCTGGGAGCGCTGCTCGCAGCCACCGCCGCCCTGGTGTGGTGGCGTTCCCCACCCCCGCTGCCGCCGCCACCTCCGCTGCCCGGAATCGTCCAACTCCTCGCGCTCGGCGACACCGGCGCCGACGGGGCGAAGCCGCGGGCGGTGGCCGAAGCCATGGCCGGCTATGCCGGCGACCACGGCGGCGGCTTCGCGGCGACGCTGCTCCTGGGCGACAACTTCTACGTCGACCTGCCCGGCGGCACTGACGATCCCAACTGGCGACGGCTGTTCGAAGATCTCTACGATCCCGTCCGCCTGCCCATGCCCTTCTACGCCGTGCTCGGCAATGCCGATGTCGGCGGCCGCGAACGCACTGAGGTGGATTACGCGCGCACCCATCCCCAATCGCGTTGGAAGATGCCGGCGCGCTGGTATCGGCTTGATCTGCCGCCCGACCGCCCGCTGGTCACCGTACTCATGCTCGACGTCACCGCCGATGGCGAACCCGCCGACGCCCATGACCGCTGGCTGGCCAGCGAACTCGCCGGCAAGCGCGCGGCGTGGACGGTGGTGTGCGCGCACTATCCGCTGTTCTCCAACGGCATGCACGGCGACCAGCCGCGCTGGCAGAAGCGCTGGGGCCTGCAACTGCGCGAGCACCACATCGATTTCTACCTGTCCGGCCACGATCATGATCTGCAGCATCTCGAATTGCCTGGCTGGCCGCTCAGCTTCATCATCTCGGGCGGCGGTGGCGCCGGCCTGCGCCCCCTGGGGCGCAACGACCGCGGCCCGTTCTCACGCAGCCTGCATGGTTTCGCCCACCTCGCCTTCACCGCTGACGACTGCACCGTCCGTCTGATCAGTCCGGGCCTGGGCACCGTGCATGCCTTCCGCCGCACCAAGCCCGGGCTGGTGACGGTGCTGGAGACGACGGCGAGCGACCGCGTGACGCCACCGTAGGCGTCGGGACGGAGGCGACCGCGGGTTTGCGCACCCGCACAATTCCCACGCGCTTGCAGGAACGATCTGGCTGGCACCATCGCCAGGTCTACGAGGACGCGTCATGCCGACCGGCTATTTCCACCGCCTGCACGCCCACACGCAGTCGCGGATGTGGGTCAACAACCCGACCGCGGTCGAGGCGGCGGCGGCCATCGCCCAGGGCGCCATCGCCGCGACCACCAACCCCACCTACGGCGCCAACATGATCCAGCGCGATGCCGTCCTGGCGCAGCACGTGATCGGCGAGGCGGCGGCGCGCTTCGCCAGTGACGACGCGGCCGCGGATTGGGCGCAGCAGCAATTCGTCGCCGCCATCCTGCCGGTCTTCCGCCCCCTCTTCGAACGCAGCGGCGGACGGGCGGGCTGGGTCGCGATCCAGGGTGATCCGCACCGCGACAGCGACGCCGCCCACATCGTCGACGAGGCCCGACGCTACGCCGCCCTCGGGCCGAACGTCATCGCCAAGATTCCGGTCACCGCCGCCGGCCTGCAGGCCATCGAAACCGTGCTCGCCGAGGGCATGCCGGTGATCGCCACCGAAGTCTTCGGACCGGCGCAAGCGATCCCCGTCGGCGCCGCCTATCTGCGCGCGACCGTCAACACCGGCCGACGTCCGGCTTGCTTCCTCACCCACATCACCGGCATCTTCGACGACCACATCGCCGCCGTGGTCAAGGCGCGCGGCATCGTCATCGCACCTGAGGTGCTCGCCCACGCCGGCGCCGCCCTGGCGCGCGAGCAGTACCGCGTGGTGACGGCGGGCAAGTATCCGGTGACCATGCTCGGCGGCGGCGCCCGCGCCGCGCGCCACTTCACCGGCATGGTCGGCGGCACCATGCACGTCACCATCAACCCGCCGATGATCAGCGAGATCGAACGCGCCGATCTGCCCATCGCCGACGCGCTCACCGCGGCGACGCCGCCGGCGGTGCTCGACGAACTGCTGGCGAAACTCCCCGACTTCCGCCTGGCCTGGGACCCGCAAGGCCTCGCCATTTCCGACTTCGACCACTTCGGTCCGGTGCGTTTCTTCCGCAGCCTGTTCATCACCGGCTGGGACACGCTGGTCGCGGCCATCGCGGCGCGCCGGCCGGCGGGCGCGACCACGCTGCGGTGACCGGCGGAGGCGACTTGGCGGTGTAGAAGGTTCCGCGAACCTTGACCAAGCGTCCACGCTGTCTTGGCGGTGCGCGCGATACTGGACGGCCATGAGCGTCCAAGCGGTCATGGTTGACGATGCCCATCCCGGCGCCCGACCGGAAGCCACGTGGCCGCGGCGCTGAGCCGGTTGGCGACCTGGGATCGGCACCTCTGCCATGCGTTCAACCGTCTGCATTCGGTAACCGCCTGGCGCCGGCTCTTCGCCACCTGCAGCCGCCTGGGCGATGGGGTGCTGTGGTACGCGGTCATGGCGTCGCTGCCGCTGCTGCACGGCGCCGCGGCGTGGGCGCTGGTCGCCGCCATGGTGATCAACGGCGCCGCCCTCACCGCCACCTATCGCTGGCTCAAGGCGCGCACCCGGCGCCTGCGGCCCTGTGAGGCGCATCCCGGACTGCTGTGCAGCGTCGCCCCCCTCGACCGCTACAGCTTCCCGTCCGGGCACACCCTGCATGCCGTCGCCTTCACCAGCCTGATCACCGCCCACTATCCCGTCTGGGGCTGGGTGCTGCTGCCATTCACCGCGCTGGTCGCGCTCTCCCGCCTGGTGCTGGGACTGCATTATCCCAGCGATGTCCTCGCCGGTGCCGCGCTCGGCCTGGGCGCCGCTGCGACCACCCTGGTGCTGGTGCTGCCGCCACCCTGGCTGCTGACGCTATGAGCAAGCGGCACGTCGATGTCGCGGTGATCTCCGATGTCCATCTCGGTACGCCCGCCTGCCGGGCGGTCGAACTGCTGGCCTACCTCAAGGGCATCAAGCCGGCGGTGCTGGTGCTCAACGGCGACATCGTCGACCTGTGGGAGGTGCGCCGCGGCTTCTGGCCGGAGACCCACGTCAAGGTGCTGCGCCGCATCCTCAAACTCGCCGTGTCTGGGGTGCCGGTGTGGTACGTGTGCGGCAACCATGACGAGGCGCTACGCCGCTATGCCGGCTTCGCGCTCGGCGCGCTGCATCTGGTCGACCGCCTCGAACTCGAACTCGGCGGCCGGCGGGTCGGCTTCATCCATGGCGACCAGTGCGACCACCTGCGCATACGTCATCGCTTCCTGAGCGCCGTCGGCGATCTCATCTACGACTGCGCCATGCCGCTGCTGCGCCTGGCCAACCGTCTGCTCGGCTGGTGCGGGATCCGCCGTCTCTCCGTCGCCCGTCTGGTCACCCGCGACAACCGCATCGCCGCCGCCTTCGTCGAGCGCTTCGAACGCGCCTGCGCCGACCACGGCGCCAGCCGGGGCTACGACCAGGTGGTGTGCGGCCATATCCACCAGCCGTGCATCCGCGACATCCTCACCGGCGGTCGCACCGTCACCTACCTCAACGCCGGCGACTGGGTCGACAGCATGAGCGCGCTCGAATTCGAGGACGGCGCCTGGCGTCTGGTGCGCTACGCCGAACTGACCGGCCAGGCGATCGACCAGGCCGTGACCGAGACCGCAGCGGTGGAGCCCGGGGAGGAAGAGGCGGCGTAAGCAGGGATGCCGCTGTGCAGGGCATCCGCGGCAGCGAGCAGCGAGCAGCGAGCAGCGAGCAGTCAACCGGTGGAGAAAGCTCAACCGTCCTTCGTGCCCACCAGGCTGAAATACGGCGCCTTCAGCCCGAGCATCCACGGCACCCGACCACGCGCCTCGACCACGCGTTGGGGACGGACACGGGACAGCAGGTAGGGCAGGTGGTCGGTGCTGGGGTGCACGCCGCTGTGCGCAAACCACCACGGCCAGAACCAGCGCGTCAGGGCGCCATGGCTGGCGTGACCGGCAGCGGGCACGCGGCGAGCGACGTGGAAATCGATGACGCCGATGACGCCACCGGGACGCAGCATGGACAGGGCGTTGTCGACGGCGAGGAACCAGTCGGGGATCATGGTCAGGCAGTAGGACAGCAGCACCGCGTCGACCGGACGTTCCGGTCGCCAGCGGCAGGCATCGGCCTCGACGCAGGCCACATTCGTCCACGCCAGACGACGGCAGCGCTCGCGTGCCTGGGTGAGCAGCGCCGGGCAGAGGTCGACGATGGTGACCTGGGCGAGGCCGGCCAGACGCGGTCCGAGGAACTCGATGTTGCGGCCGGTGCCGCCACCGAGCTCGACCAGGGTGCCACCAGGCGGAACCGCCAGCGCGGTCACCAGCTCCTCGCGGCCATGCAGCATGGCGTCGCGGAAGCGGTCGTAATGGGCGGCCTGGGGCCGGTAGAACGCGTCGAGGCGCTCGGCAAGGTCGCCAGCGCGCGGCTGACCGCGGATCAGCCGGCGGATGGTGGCGAGATCAGCGATCACGGCTGCGCTCCTGCACCACTGGCGCAGGCGCGGACGGTCGAGGCAGGGGCGGTCACGCGGCCAGGTCCGCGATATGGAAGCTGGCGTAGGTGTGCACGCGGTCGAGGCGGTGCAGGTCGTCGGCCAGCCCGCGATTGAAACGCAGCAGATCGGGCAACGCCACCGCCGGGACGCCGGCATGGGGACGCACCGCGATGGTGTCGAGGAAGGTCGGCTCGGGCGCGGCGCTGCGGAAGATCACCCGGGCGCCCGGGGTGGCGCAATCGAACAGCGCCTGCCATTCGTCGGCCAGGGCATGGGGCTGCCAGGTGCCCATCCAGTCCATGTGGTCGAGCAGGACGAAGCGCGAGATCGGCTGCTGCGTGCTGCGCATGAAATCGGTGAGATAGCCGGTGTGGGGATGGATGCGGTCGACCAGCCCGTGCTTGAGCGCCTGGAAATTCATCGGCCGCAGGTATTCCGGGCAGCAGGTGCGGGTGTAGGCGCCACGCAGGTAGACGGTCCAGAAGTAGTTGGTCCAGATCGGCAGGCTGCGCAGGACGTGCTCGATGCTGCTGCGGATGAAGCCGGCGATGCCGTCGCTGTGGCTGGCCTCGACCGCGCGCGCCTGCGTCCACGGCACTCCGAGCAGGCTCATGGTGGTGCGCCGCGACGACAGCCAAGCCAGCGCCGGGCCCCACAGCCGCGGCGCCACCTCGCGATCGTAGATCGCCTGCTGTTCGGGCAGGGTGGTCGCGGCGAGCAGTTGGTCGACGCCGCGACGCAGACGCGGCCGGGTGGCGAGCATGGTGCGCATCAGCCGCGCCACCAATCCGGACAGGCCGTGGAAATACAGGCCGCGCCGCCAGCCGTTGCCCGAGAACCACGAACCGCGCACGTCCCACCAGCGCTGCGCGAAGGGCGACAGGTCGGCGCGCAGGGAATCGCGGTAGAGCTCGCGGAAGCGTGGGTGCGAGCCCTCGCCGAAGAGGGCGAAGAAATCGTCGTATTCGAGATGGCGTATGCCGGCCAGTTTCAGTTCGAGCAATGCGGTCTGGCGCGGGTTGGCATCGACCGCCTCGACGCGGCCAGCGCCGGCGAGGGCATAGTCGAGGACGTTGCAACCTCCGCTGGTGATGACCAGGACGGTGTCCTTCGCGCTCAGATCGAGCGCGATGCGGTCGATCGCCGGGTCCTCCCAGCAGGCGTTGTACACCAGCGAACGCGCGTAGACGGCGTCGAACAGGCGTTGGTGCATGCGGTCGGTGCGGGTCGGGCTGAGGTTGGGCACGTGCCAGGCTCCTGACCCTGAAAGGTCGCCGCAGTGGCGAAGACGCGATGAATCTGTGATCAAGATTGACAGCGGCACCAGCCCGGCTTGGCTGCCCGGCGGAGATCCGATGCCGCGACACGTGCTGATCACCGGTGGCGCCGGCTTCCTCGGCGTCGCCGTCGCCGAACTGCTGCTCGCCCGCGAGGCCGGCATCCGGCTCACCCTCACCGACCTGGTCGAGCATCCGCGCCTGGCGACGATCCGGGCACGGGTGCGCTTCATCCCCGGCGATGTCGGTGATGCCGCGGTCTGCGCCGGGCTGGTCGACGCCTCGGTGCACACCGTCTTCCACTTCGCTTCGCTGGTCTCGGGCGGCGCCGAACGCGATTTCGACGCCGGCATGCGCGCCAACCTCGATTCCACCCGCCACCTCCTCGACGCCGCCCGACGCGCCGGCAATGCTCCGCGCTTCGTCTTCCCCAGTTCGATCGCGACCTTCGGCGGCGGCGCCCTGCCGACGACGGTGGACGACTGGACGCACCAGCACCCGCAGAACAGCTACGGGGTCGCCAAGGTGGTGTGCGAGCAGCTGATCAATGAATACTCGCGCCGCGGCTGGGTCGACGGCCGCGTGCTGCGCCTACCGGCGGTGATCGTCCGCGACGAACCCAACAGCGCGGTCTCCGGCTATGCCAGCGGCCTGATCCGCGAACCGCTGGCCGGCCGCGACTATGTCTGCCCGGTGTCTCCGGAGACGCGCATCCCGCTGATTTCGACGGCGACCACCGTCGGCGTGCTGGTCGGCGCCGGCGATCTCGCGCCCGGCGCGCTCGGCGACTTCCGCGCGCTCAACGCCCCTGGCATCCAACCCAGCGCACAGGATATCGCCGACGCGGTACGCGCCACCCGGGCGCCTGGCCTGGGCAGCATCTCCTTCGCCCCTGATCCGGCGATCGAGCGCATCGTCGCCGCCTGGCCCAAGCAGTTGAAAGCAGAGCGCGCCCAGGCGCTCGGACTGCCCGCCGACCGTTCGATCGGCGAAGTGATCGCGGAGTACCGGCGGGAGAGCGGAGGCGACGAGAGAGCAGGGACGGAGCTGACCGACGGATGACGGCCGGTGTGCGGTTCCTCTTCGTCCCCTGCGCGACCGCTGACAGACTGCTGAAAAATGGCGACGAATGCTTCGTGTGGCTGCCAGAGATTTTGGCCGCTGCCTTCCGGAAATTCTGGCCGCGTGCCGGGGGATGAGAACGCGGTTCAGGGCAAGGTGCAGGGCCACCGAGGACGCCGACGGTGCCCAGTTGCAAGGTCCGCGGTCGGGTCAAATGCAGAAACGGTTCGTGACGTGGCACGAATCCCACATTTATTTCCCGGAATTCCTGCCCTGATCGTAGGCGGGATTCGGAGTTGGAAATTGAGCGCCCACTGCGGCACGCCATTGATCAAGGCGTTGGCGCATGGCCTTCGCCCTGTCCGCTTCCTGCGTCGCCAGATCGGTGGTCTCACTGAGGTCCTTGGCCAGGTTGTAGAGTTCGACGTGATCGTCCTCGAAGAAATGGATCAGCTTCCAATCGCCCATGCGCACCGAGCTGTAGGGCGTGGCGCCACCACTGTGGTAGTGCGGGTAATGCCAGTACAAGGCCTCCCGTGCTGGTGCCGCAGCGCCATGCAGAAGAGCGGACAAACTGACGCCATCCATCGGTTGGGTGGCATCCGGCGCCAGGCCCGTCATCTCAAGAACGGTGGGATGGATGTCGATGGTCATGATCGGAGCAGCTGATTCGCTGCCTGGCTTGGTCACCCCCGGCCAATGGATGATCCACGGCACGCGGACTCCGCCTTCATGGGCAGAACCTTTGCCGACCCGCAGCGGCTTGTTGCTGGTCGGTCCGATCAGTCCGCCATTATCACCCGTGAAAATAATGATGGTGTGATTGTCGAGCTTCAGATCGCGCAACGCCGCACGCACCGTCCCCATCGCATCATCGACACTTTCCAGCAGTGCCGCATAGTCCGGCTTGGTGTGGGTCATGCCGCTGGAATTGATGGCCTTGTATTTGGCAATGACCGCGGCTTTGCCCTGGATTGGCGTATGCACGCCATGATGCGGCAGGTAGAGAAAAAACGGCCTGTCTTTGTTGGCGGTGATGAACTTCACCGCCTCGTTAGCTTCGCGGTCAGTCAGAAATTCTCCGGCTGGTCCCTCGGGCAGGGTCGGGATCCTGTACGGTGCGCGGTAGCTCGGCGGCTGTCCCATGTGCGTCCCAGCGATGTTGATGTCGAAACCTTGCTTTTCCGGATAGAAAGCCTCGTCGCCCAGATGCCATTTGCCGATGCTGGCGGTGGCGTAGCCGGCGTCGCGCAGACGTTCGGCGATGGTGACTGCCGACAACTCCAGATGCTTGGTCCAATCCGGAATTTTCAGTTTGGCGAATGGCCGATTGTGGCCAGCGATCCAATCAGTCAGGTGCAGACGCGCCGGATACTGTCCGGTCAATAGCGCCGCACGTGACGGTGAGCACACCGTGCAGGCAGAGTAGCCATTGGTGAAGCGCATACCGTCACGCGCCAATTGATCAATGTTGGGTGTCTGATGGTACTGACTCCCAAAGCAGGCGGGATCGGTCCAGCCGAAGTCATCGACCAGAACGACGATGATGTTCGGCTTGACCACCTCGCCCGCCTGGATGGAAATCACCAGGATCAGCAGCGCGATCAGCGGATGGATACGGCTCATCATTGGACTCCTTACATGGTCACGGGAAGGGTTTTTCTGGCAGGCTGCTGAACAATGGCGACGAAAGCGGCGTCCCGGGCGGTTCTAGATCAGCGCGCCATCAGGCGCGAAGCGCATGGTCGCCAATTCCCCGATCACCTCGATCCCCTCCCGCCCGCGCAGGTCGCCGAGCACGCGCTCCGACACCTCCATTTCCCCGAGGTTCAGCGTGTCGCGGATGCGGATGATGCGAGCCGTGCTCACCGCGTCGGGGCCGAGCAGGAAGTCGAGCGCCAGGCGCACCGCCTCGTGGTCGGTGTCGGCGACGATGGGCAGGGCGCCCATCCCAGGGCTGTGGCCGGTGATGCAGTTGACGTTGGTGGTGCGCCGATCGACGGCGTCGGCGAGGCGCCGGGTGACCAGGTCGGCCAGGCCCATGCCGATGGCGTTGCCGTGGGTGTCGGCGGACAGGCTGAGGGCGAGGATGATCTTGATCACCGGAGTCGGGAAGGCGGCGAAGTCGACCAGCCGGCAGCGCCCGATCACGTTGGTATCCATGCCGGTGCCGCTGATGTCCTTGCCGATGCGCTCGACGATGAGCAGATCGCAGGCGTCGACCGGCAGCCGCGGCGACAGCCGCTTGGCCTCGACCAGCAGTTGACTTTCGCGGGCATGGAAGTCCGCGGGCGCGACGCCGGCGATGCGCGCGGTCTGGTGATGGCCGTCCTCGACGATGGCGAAGCCGGCGGCGACCTTGCCGCTGGCGAGCACTACGCGCGCCACCTCGGGCATGTCGTCGCGTAGGCCGGTGACGCCGTGGTTGTGGATGGCCAGGGCCTGGGCGTGCTTGCCGCAGCCGATGGCGAGCATTTTGCACAGGCCGCTCTCGACCGGGCCGCGGAAGTTGGTGTGGGCCTTGACGCGGTTGATCACGATCAGCGCATCGGCGGCATTGGCGTGGCGGTCGAGGTAGACCGGCAGGCCGCGGGCGGTGTGGCCGACGGTGTCGACGGCGAGGTCGCTGATGATCGGGCAGCCCATGGTCGGCTCGGTGATGCCGTGCGTGGCCAGCACCGCGCGCTGTCCGTCAGGCGTGGCGCCGCCGTGGCTGCCCATGGCCGGGAAGATGAACGGTCGACCGCCGGCGGCGCGGACGCAACCGGCCACCGTGCCAACCACCAGCGCGTAGTTGGCGATGCCGCGGCTGCCGGCACCGATCGCCACCGACCGGCCGACCAGGCGCGGGCCGAGGTCGAGCGCTGCGAATTCGCGCTGCACCGCCGCGACGATTGCTGAGCGGTCGAGCGCCGCCGACACCAGACGCTGGCGCACGCGCGCCAGGCGGGGCAGGGCGGAGGAGCCGGAATCGATGAGCATGCGGGGCCTCGCGTGGCAGCAGAGCGGGTCGACGGCCGACGCCAAGCCTGGAGATCATGACGATCACCGAGCGGCCGTCCTCAGCCGAGATGCACGTCGGTCGCCGCCAGGGTCTCGTCGCCATCGCGGATGCCGGGTTCGCGCCGGCCATCGATGCCACGGCTGAGCTGCCAGCGCGCAAACCATGCCGTGGCCAGTGGGCAGAGCACGGCGGTGGTGAGCACAGCGACGGTGAGCTGGGCGTTGGCCAGATTGACGCCGTCCTGGAAGCCCTGCACCACCGCGGGCGTGAATACCTCAGGGCTGGAGCGCCCGGCGAGCACCGCCGCGGCGGCCACCGCCGCCGGCGTCTGCACCGCGTTGCCGGCGACCGATCCGCCGCACACCGCCGACAGCGTGCTGCGCTCACCGCACAGGCGCAGCGCCAGGGCGCCGATCAGCGGCACCAGCACCACGGTGGCGATGCCGAGGATGAGCCCGCCAGCGAGCGCGACGGGTTTAAGGAAGTCGCCGAAGTCCATCCCGGCGCCGAGCGAAAATGCGAAGAAGGGGATGAGAATGGACTCGGCCGGCGCCAGGAAATCACGGATCGCGCGATCGAGGTTGCCGAGCAGCATGCCGAGCAGGATCGGCACCAGCACGCCGATGAATACCACGGCCGGGAAGCTGAGCCCGAGCAGTCCCAGTCCGAGCAGGGTGAGGAACGGTCCATCGTTGATCGAGAGCACGGCGAGCGCGCCGGAATCCGACTTGTTGCCGAACTGACCGGTCAGCGCCGCGTACATGCCGCCGTTCTCGTTGGTCATGCCGGCGATGATCGCCACCGCCGACAGCCCAAGGACGCTGGCGCCGGGATCGTGCAGGCCGAGCAGGGCACCGATGCCGACGCCGAGCGCGAACTTCGAGCTGGTGAGGATGACGCCTTTCTTGAGCGCGCGCCCACCGATGCGCAGGTTCATCTGGCTGCCGACCACGAACAGGAACAGCGCGATCAACGGCATGGCGCTGGTCTTGAACAGCGCGCTGAAGAAGCCGCCGATCTGGAAGAACTCGTAGACGTCGACGCCGTTCCTGCGCAGCGGCTGCTGACCCAGCCACTTCAGCAGCGCCTGGATCCAGCCCAGATGCGCCTGGTCGAGGGTGTTGAGCGCAGCGCCCAGCATCAGCGGCACCACCATCAGGCCGCCAGGCACCCGCTTGATCGCGGCGAGGATGGGCATGGACGTTCCGGTTACGCAGGTGCAGGCGGCTGGTCGGCGGGGAAGCGGCGCACGCTCAGCGCGGCTGGACAGCGTGCAAGAACGGACGTGCCGTCGCCGGGGGTGGACACCGGTCGTTGCGCACGCCGGTGCCGGCTTTGCGACCACCGCGTCGGTGCCTCAATCGACGCGGCCGTCGCTCACTGGTTGCGCGGCCTGCCCTTGGCGACCGGCAGCGCGGTATACGGATCCTCAGGCCAGGGATGCTTGGGATAGCGCGCGCGCAGGTCCTTGCGCACCTGCGGCCAGGTGTTGGCCCAGAATGAGGCCAGGTCCTGGGTGACCTGCTCCACCCGCATGTTTGGCGCCAGCAGGTGGAGCAGCACGCTGACGCGGCCGTCGGCCAGACGCGGGGTCTCGCGCAGGCCGAACAGCTCCTGGATGCGTACCGCCAGCACCGGCGGGCGGGCCGCTTCGCTGTAGTCGAGGCGGATGCGGCTGCCCGAGGGCACCGCCAGATGCGACGGCGCCAAGCGTTCGAGTGCCTGCCGCTGGATGTGCGTCAGCCGGCCTTCGAGCCAGGACAGGATGGGTTTGGCCGCCACCTCGACGCGGGTGCGGCAGCCGGCGCAGAGATCACCGACCAGATCGCCGAGATCCGCCTCCGCGCAGACCGGCAGATCGAGATCACCGCGCACGTCGCGCAACCAGGCGATGCGGCGCAGCCAGTCGCGGCAGGCCTCGTCGGCCTCGATCAGCGCGCGCGCGTCGCTGCGCAGCGCCTGCGCCAGGCAGGCCGAGACCGCCGCGGGATCGGCCTGCGAATCGTGCGCCAGGCGCAGCGCGAGATCCTGGTAGTAGTAGCCGACCACCGCCTGCACCGCCCCGCGCTGGGCGTCGTAACTGAGCAGTTCGCGGCGCTGCACGCTGCCGGGAAAGACCGCGGCGAGGTCGTCTTCGGTCAGCTCGGCGGCCTGACGCACCACCACCGACTGGCGGCCACGGCCGGACATGCCCTGCACGCTGGTCGCCAGCAGCAGGGGCGGACGCGGAAGCGTGGCCGCGGCGGCCAGGGCGCTGGCGCGGTCGATCTCGGCGCCGATGCCGCCGACCAGGGCGACGCGGTTGGCGGTGGGCGCGGCGCGCTTGCCGACGCGGTCGGGAAAGGCGGCGAGCAGCAGTCGCGCCACCAGGGTCGGCGACGCCGCGGTCGGATCATCGCGGGCGCTGACGCCGTCGGCACCCAGCGCGGACAGCAGATCGTCACGCGCGCGCGCCACCTCGCGAGCGGCCTGCGGGTCGATGCCCTCGTTGCGCAGCGTCGGGCGGAAGTTCGCGGACTCGGCGCGCGCGAGGGCGTCGAGCCGGTCGATCGCATCGGCGGATCCGGGGTCGGCCGGGAGATCGTGCGGACGCCGCGGCGGACGCAGATCGCGTTCCTCCACCAGCGCGGCCAGGGTGGCGCCAAGACGCAGCGCGCCGGCGTCCTGCGCGGCGGCGATCAGGCGGGCCAGGCGCGGATGCACGGGCAGGCCGACCAGGCGGCGGCCGAGCGCGGTGAGCGGCCCGTACGGCCGTTCGCTGGCACCCAGCATGGCGAGCAGGTCCTCGCCGGCCTGGATGCGTTCAGCTTCCGGCATGATGAACCACGGAAAGACGCGCGGGTCGGGACCGTACCAGTCCTTCAGCGCCAGCAGGGTCGGGGCGAGATCGACGCGGGCGATCTCGGGATCGTTGGCGGGGTCGAGACGCAGATCCTCCAACCGCGACCACAGGCGCAGGCAGCGGCCGGGCGCGGTACGGCCGGCGCGGCCGGCGCGCTGGTCGGCCGAAGCGCGGCTGATGCGTTCGAGGTGCAGCCCGTCGAGCCCGCTGTCGGCGTCGAAGCGCGCCACCCGCGCCAGCCCGCTGTCGATGACCACGGTGACGCCGGGAATGGTCAGCGAGGTCTCGGCGACATTGGTGGCGAGCACGATTTTTCGCCCCGCTGCTGGCATGAGCGCACGGTCCTGCTCATCGGGCGGCAGCGAGCCGTGCAGCGGCAGCAGCACGCAGCCGCGCTGCGCGGCCAGGCCGGCCAGCGCCTGTTGGCAGCCGCGGATCTCGCCGGTGCCGGGCAGGAAGACCAGCACATCGCCGCCGTCGTCACCTTCCGCGAGCGCCGTGGTCACCGCGGCGAGGACGCGGTCCTCGTTGCGGTCGCGATCGTTGCCGGGCAGCAGGCGCACGACGACGGGATGCGCCGGCACCGTGGCCTGGATCACTGGCGCATCGACGCCGCCGATGGCGAGGAAGCGCGCCACCGGCGCCGGATCCATGGTCGCCGACATCACCACCACGCGCAGATCGACGCGCAGCGAACGCCGCAGCTCGCCCAGCCAGGCCAGGCAGAGGTCGGTATGCAGACTGCGCTCGTGGAACTCATCGAGCACCACGGTGGCGACGCCGTCGAGACCGGGATCGGATTGCAGCTGTCGGGTGAGCGTGCCCTCGGTCATCACCCACAACCGGGTGTCGCGACCGCCGACGCGCTCGAAGCGCACGCGATATCCCACCTCGCGGCCGAGTTGCCAGCCCTGCTCGGCGGCGATTCGCCGGGCCAGGCTGCGCGCCGCGACCCGACGCGGTTGCAGCAGGTAGACCTGCCCGGACCCGCGACCGACCAGCGCAGCGGGCAGTCGGGTGCTCTTGCCGGCGCCGGGGGGAGCGGTCAGCACCAGGGCGCCAGACGCATCGAGCGCGGCGAGCGCCGCCGGCAGGTGGGCATCGATCGGCAGGGGCGTCAGTGGCACGGGGGGATGGTCGATGGGGTGGGAAGGGTGGCAATCGCGAGGGCGCGAAGGGCGCGAGGGCGCGAAGGGCGCGAAGGGCGGCCTGCACCTCACCGCTTCCCCTCGCACCCTCGCACCCGGCCAAGCAGGCCGTCCGCAGTTACTACGTACCCCCGACGACCTGGCGCCGATTCCGACAGGCCGAGCGAGTGACACGCATCGTAGACTCCTGACGCACACAGCCCGTTCACCGCATCGGGTTGCGTCCGACCCGCCTCCCGCTTCACTCCACCATCCCCGCGCTGAGGAGCCCGCCATGATGCGTCACTTTGCCATGCTGCTGCTGGTCGCCGTCACCGGCCTGTCAGCCACAGAAACGCCGCTGGTGATGCAACAGATCGGCGGCGAGTACCAGATCGTGGTCAACCCCGGCACCGGCACCGCCACCCTCTACCGCGACGAGATCAACAGCCTGCGCCGGCTCGATTCGATCAATTTCGTCGCCGATATCCTGCGCTTGCAGAAAACCATCATGGGCGAACGCGGCGGCAAGCCGATCAACGCCTTGCAGACCGGCAGTCTGACCAACGAACCCAGGGTCGAGGACATGCTGCTGGCGCTGCCGAACCAGCCGACGCCGAAGGAAACCGCCGACGGCGTCCCGTCCTACCAGGGCCGCGCCCGCGCTGGTGAGATCGAATTCTGGACCAAGGAGCCCAAGTTCGACGGTGTGGTGTGGGGCGCGTTCAGTTCGCAGGTGCTGATGCTGGTCGTGCCCAGCCTGCGTACGGCGATCTTCTACGACGTGCGCGCGCCGCGCATCGTCCAGACCCCGCTGGGCTGGCGGAATTACGGCGCTGACTGCTACATCCCGCAGGTCTACCGCTCGGTGCCGCTGCCGCAGAATCTGCTACGCCAGTTGCCACCCGAGGTGCAGGAGGAGTTCACCGCCGCGCTCCTTGCCAACGCCGAAGCGCTGGCCGGAGCCGCCAACAAGGCGCTGACGCTGAAGGCCAGCGAGGTATGGGTCGGTGCCGGCAGCAATGACCGCTTCATGATCATCGACTACGCCAACAACCGGGTGATCAGCTACGACCTGTCGACGCGCGTGATCCGTCTCAGCGGCGTGCGCAACATCGAGATCGACCTGCTGGTGCCCAACATCTTCCGCGCCAGTCCCGACAGCCGCGTCGTGCTCCAGGAATTCCTCCAGGATCCCACCCGCAAGGCCTTCATCGACTCCCAGGGCTTCAACCCTTTCGATCTGTTCATGCTCAAGGCCATCGCCAGCAGCACCAACGTGGCGGCCGGCGGCAAAGTCAGCCCGGTGCACGCCACGGTGACCGGCAATCGCAACAGCGACCGGGTCATGGTCGACTTCCACAACGCCCGCAAGGTGGTGACCTATGCCCTGCAGGGCACGGGCAACCAACTCGAACTCGGTGCCGTGCGCGACTACACCATCGACTCCGCCCTGGCTGCACTCGACGCCCAGATCAACGACCGCGTCTTCGCCCGTGGCGCCCTCGCCCAGGCCCAGGCGCTGGTCGCCAACAAGCAGAAGGAACTGGCCCTGACCGTGCTCGCGTCGGCGCTCAACTATGATCCCGGCCTGCACAAGGTGATCGAGAAGGATGCCAACCTGGTCAAGGCGCTCGGCCCGGAACCCGCCTGGCAGACGATGATCGACGAGGCCACCAAGGATGCCACCGCCCGCGAGGCGGCCCGCGTCGGCGCGATCAAGGGAGCGCAGTTGGCGCGCGAAGAGGCAGCGAAGAAGAAGGCCGGGAAGTAGGGCGTTGACGACCAGCCGTGGACCATGACCCGGCCGCACGGTCCGCCGTTCAGCCGCGCTTCATCCGTCGCGACATCTCGCGCTCGACATCGCGCTTCTGCGCGCGCTTGACCAGGTCGGCGCGCTTGTCCTCGTGCGCCTTGCCCTGGGCCAGGCAGACCACCAGCTTCGCCCAGCCTTTGCGGAAGATCAGCCGCTCGGGAACCACGGTCAGGCCCTTGCCCTTCATCTGCTCGCGCAGGCGATCGAGCTCGCGCCGCGACATCAGCAGCTTGCGCGGCTGGCGCGGCTGGTGACCGAACGTGGAGGCCTGCTTGTACTCGCCGATGTGCATGCCGTGCAGCCACAGTTCGCCACGCTCGTCGAAGCGCGCGTGGGCATCGCCCCACTGCACGTCGCCGGCACGCAGGCTCTTCACCTCGCTGCCCCACAGCACCAGACCGGCCTCCCAGGTGTCGAGCACGGCGTAGTCGTGCCGCAACTTGCGATTGACCATGACGACCTGGACATCGTCCTTCTTTTCCGGGGTCTTGGCGGGCTTGGCCATGGGGGCAGGGTGACCTGGTGGCGAGAGGGCAGGGTCGCGACGGCCGGCGATCCCGACCGGACGCCCCGGTTCAGGACGCGACCACAGGGACGGGACGGGCGCCGGTCAGGAAGGCGGCGACCTGGTCGGCACGGGCGCAGTCGCCCTCCACCAGCCGGCCACGCTCGCAACCGTTCTCGATCAGCAGCAGGGTGGGGATGCGCGCGACCCGGGCCACGGGATGGGTGCGGTAGGGATGCTCGGGGCGGTTCTTCCAGTCGCTGCGCATACCCACCGGGCATTCGTGCAGGACCAGATCCGGACGCAGGCGGGCGCAGGCTGCCCGCAAGACGGGATCGGCGGTGACGCAGTCCGGGCACCAGCTTTGGCCGGTCTGCGCATCCTCCGAGCCGAAGAACAGGAACAGCGCGCCACTGCCGGCCTGCTGCACCCCTGCCAGGGCGTGGGCGAAATCAGCGGGCTGCGGACAGCGGGAGATCGGCATGGGCGGGAGCTTTCCCGCGCGCACCGGTGGCGCAACGCCATGCGGCCATGCCCACCGGTCCTGCCCGCCAACCGCGCGCAGCGCAGCCTGGCGTGGCGCCGGGCTGTCCACCGCCGAGCCCTGCTGCGATTGACACCAGTGGACCACGGACGAACCTCGCACGCGACCACACCGACGCGATGGCCGATACCTACACGCTCATCCTCAAGGAATGCCCCGAGGACGCCCGCGCCCACGTGGGGCAGTTCTTGAGCAAGGCATTCAGCCTGAAAGACACGACCTGCGCCACCATCGCGGCGTCGGCGCCGATCGCCCTGCTTGGCGAACTCAGCGCTGACGAGGCCGCCGCCCTGGTCCTGGTCATGGCCGGCATCCAGCACCCCGGCCTGGAGATCGAATTCACCACCCAGGTCACTGACGAGATCCCCAAGATCGACTGGCCGAAGCGCCCGTTGGTGTTCAAGCGCGAGATCGTCGACTACGTCCGCGATTTCTCGCTGCCCATCGCCTGCGCCGACTGCGGACAGACCCATCCGCTGCTTGATCTGCTGCATGGCCTGGTCGCCGCTGGCCGCAATACCGGCGCCACCTCGCGCCTCTACCGTCCGACCAACGCGTCGGCGCGCACCGGCCCGACCATGGCCAAGCCGCCGACCGCCCGCAATGAGTTCCGCGGCTCCAACCTTCCCGAGATCACCCCGTTCGCCAACCAGGCCCTGCCCTCCGGACTTGGTCATGGATCCAGCCCGGTGCGGCCGGCGTCGTCGCCGTCAGCGAGCGGATCCAACGATGACCCGGTGTCGCGGCTCAACGAACTGTTCCCCGACGACGACAACCCCGGCTTCATTCCCGACAACAACGACATCACCAGCATCCTCAACCGTCTGCTGCCCGATGAGGGCCAGGCGGTCAACAATCAGGCGCCGATACCGGCGCGCGACCACCAGAAGACGGCGCCGACCGCCAGCGGGTTCTCGGTGTTCCTCGCCAAGATCGGCGACGAGGCCCGGCGGCTGAAGGCGGTGCCGCTGCTGATCGAACTCGGCAAGATCACCCAGGCAGAGGCCGATACCCTGTCGAAGAAGGTGATCATCCCGGTGCTCAAGGGCGTGACCAAGGACGAGGCCGAAGCCGCCCGCCAGCGCTTCGCCAAGATCGGAATCCTGGCACGCGTCAAAGGCGCCGAGACGCAAGGCTGAGCTATTGACGGCAGGTCGACGCCGACTGCCGTCGCAGCCAGCATGCCGACCGCAGCCGACCGCCGGTCGTAGACCGGGTGGAATCCGCGCCTACCGGCGGGTTCTCTGCGCCCCGCACGCCGAACTCGAAACCAACTGTTTTCCCCGTGGTTCTTACTGGTAAAGACTTGCCGAAAACTTTTTTGGCATCAACGCCCCATCCGGCTTGAGCTCTCAGGTAGCCCAGTACCCGAGCATCCGCTCCGGGTCAGCGACCTCGACCGCAGCAGACCTTGACCTTGCGACCGCTGCCACAGGAGCAGGGCTGATTGCGTAGCCGGTTGATCCCGCGACCCACGGTTGTCGCGAGGCGCTGCGCCCCTGCCGGGCAGGAGACGGCGGCACGGAACCGCTGATATCGGCTGCGGAAGTGCTCCCGGTAGCGTAGATGTTCCCAAGCTCGTGGGCTGCGCGACCTACTATGTCCTGTTCGCCATCCACTTGGCCACGCGTCAGGTGTGCATTATGGGAGTGACCGAACACCCAGACGAGCGGTTCATGGTCCAGACTGCGCGCAACCTGACCATGGAAGGCGAAGGTTGGTTCAAGCAAGTCGGCTGCCGTTACCTGATTCACGACCGGGACACCAAATTCTGCGCCGCGTGGCGGACCGCCCTCAAGGACGCCGGGGTCGAACCGACCGCCATCCCGGCGCGCAGTCCCAACCTCAACGCCTTCGCCGAGCGCTGAGTGCGCACCGTGAAGAGTGAACTCGTCCGCCGCCGCTGGTTTCTCGGCTACCGAGGGCTGTGCCGACTGCTCCACGAGTACGTCGAGCACTATAACGTCGAGAGACCGCACCAAGGGAAGGGCAACCGGCCGCTGCCCCTCCAGGCGCAGGCTCGGGCACCTACGCAGAAATCCGTCACGCCCATCCGTGCCCGGCAGGTCCGCTGCATGACCCGCTGCGGCGGGGTCATCCATCACTACGAACGCGCCGCGGCCTGAACCGTCATCCGGTGAGACCTGCGCTTCCGCCGACAACGCGTCGGGCGGCCGGCGGGGACGTGCCCAGAGTTGGAAAATACCGCGGAATTTCAGCCTTACTGGCTGGCTACGCGACGGATCGGTGACGGAGAAACTGGTCATCAGGCTGCGAGCAACCTTGAAAACTCCGGGGTTCCAGGGGCGATTGAATGATGATGGATTTCTGCGTAGAACGCCCGAGACCCCACTTGTCACTCCGACCCGTTCGCATCCCACCTGCCCGGCCAGGCGGGACGAGGTCGTTAAACAAGCCCCCGGTCTCCACTGGAGAAACGGAGAGCACCCCCGGAAACGGGGTCGTCCCGACCGCCCCACCGGTCGCCCGATCTCGAACTGGAGAATCCGGGAGAGCGGCCGACGCGGCGGAATCCGCGGCTTCCAGCGCGTTCTCCTGGAGCACGTCAGTTAAGCAAAAACCCACGGTTTTCACCGTGGGTTTCGTCTGGCTCCCCGGGGAGGATTCGAACCTCCGACCAATTGATTAACAGTCAACTGCTCTACCGCTGAGCTACCGAGGAATGCGCAAGGCGGGCGCAGTAAACGCTGGCTGTGGCGGGCAGTCAAGATGCGAGTCGGTCAGGGCGTGTCCCAGGGATCGGGAGGACCAGGCTGCGGTGGGTGCTCGCCGTCGCGGACGCGGAAGCAGGTGGCGCCGGTGGCGAGCATCGCGTCCAGGTAGGGGCGACAGCCGCCGCAGCCGCTGCCGCAACCGGTGGCGGCGGCGATGGCGTCGACCGTGGCCAGGCCGCGCGAACGCGCCAAGGGCAGGAGGTCGGCGAAACGGCGCCGGAAGCAGACGCAGCGAGTGACCGCCATCAGCGACGGGGAGCACGGGGCGTGCCACCGCCGCCAAGCGGTCCGCGAGCGCCGGTGCCGGTGGTGAACTGCCAGGTGCGCGTCCATGGCTGGCCGCCGACGGTGATCTGCATGCTCACTTCGTAGGTCGTGCTGGGCGCCAGGGGCTCCTTGGCGATCAGGCAGCAGCAACGCTGGTAGCCGGTCATGTTGGCGCTGACGCCGGTCTGCGGGTCGAAGACGTGGCAGTCCACGGCCGGTCCGCGCTGGTCACCAGCGACCGCGCACAGCTTGTAGCTGTCGAGCGAAAGCTTGCCGCTGGCGAAGTACACGGTGATGGGATAGCCGCCGGTCTGGCCGGGAATGGCGTCAGGTGACTCGTGGCCGTAGGTCAGACCGACACCGGCGTTGCCCGGTGCCGGACAGAGCACCGGCCAGGCGCTGGCGGGAATCTTGCCGCGTGCACTGCGGCCGTCGATGCCGCCGTAGTTGCTGGCAAAGCCGACCCCGAAGGCGGTGGTCTCGGGACGGATGACGTCCTGGCGATGGAAATAGGTCTGCACCATCATTGCGGCGATGCGCGGCGGCGGCGTGCCCATGCTCAGGATGCTGCGCATGCCGGCGCTGTTGCCCTCACGCGAATAGCCCGGCTTGTCCGGCTCCTCGGGATGCTGGAGCGACTTGTTCTGGGCCATGAACTGGCAGTGCTTCTGCAGGTCGGCGCTGAGCGCCGGCGATTCCGGACGCGGGGTGAGGCCGATGCGCACGCGCTCGGCGTTGACCCCGTTCAGGATGGGCAGGCATTCGGGCAGGACGGTGGCCAGCGGCTTGCCGATCAGCTTGGCGTCCTGGCCAAGCGGGCCGAACGCCAGACCGGTGCAGTCGAGCGTCGGCGTGCACCAGCGCTCGTCCGCCGCCGGCAGCGGAAAGATGTAGTCGGCGCCCGGCCAGGCGATGCCATCGACGCCGGGTTCGTTCCAGACGCCGTTGCCATTGGCGTCGACGATGACGAGCTGCTCGCTAGCCAGTGCGATGGTGAGCACCGTGACGTTGCGGTAGGTCCACATGCCCGCGGCGTTCTTGTCGAACCACAGGCGCACCGGGAACGCCGACTTGTCCTCGACGCGTTCGCTGGTCACCGTCAGCGTGCCGCCTTTGCTCACGGCCTGGAACTTCCCGCCGCCGGTGGGGTCGACCTCGAGTCCACCCTGGGCGGTGGCACGCGTGGGCACCGTGCGGCCAGCGACGGTGATGGCCTCGCCAACCGGACGGTCGAGGTCGCCGACCAGTTGGCTGCGGTACATGACCTGGGCGGTGGCGGCGATCAGGCGGATCGGGATCGGCCGGTCGTCACTGGCAGCAGCCGCTACCGGGGCCGGTGCTGCCGCTGCGGCGAGTGTTCCGACCAGGAGGGTACCGAGCAGGGGCATGGCAGTGTCCTCGTACAGAGTGTTATCCGTAGCGGCCGGCGACTGGCAGCACGCCGACCGGCCCGCACGCCGACGGTGCGCCGCTCAGGGGTGCACCGTCCACGGACGGATGCGTCCTGGCAGTCAGGCTGAGCGACCCTTCGTCGCGCAACGATGCTCGCTGCGCGCGCCAAACGCTATGCACCCAGCGCTGTTCATGCAAACCGCTTCTTGAACACCTCGGCCTTCTGCTGCGCCACCGGGTGCTTGGCGATGAAGGCCTCGGCCTCGGCCATGGTGCGGGTGAAGGCCTCGGGGAACGTGCTGCGCAGGTGGGCGCATTTGACCGCAAAGAGGATGCCCTCACCGCAATTCTTGCTGAACAGCTCAGCGTCGACGGCGCCGCAATTGGCGATGGAGAACGCCATCTCCCAGTAGGTGGTGGCCTGCCTGAGGTAGGCGTTGTCGTTGCGCGTGGCGTCGCCCTGGATCTGGCCGATCTCATGCGCGGAGGCCGGCTTCCAGTTGGCGAACCACTTGCGGGCATCGCGGCAGACGCTCTCACGACGCAGGTCGTAGAGTCGGATGATGATGTCGGCGTCGGCGGGCGTGGCCATGGCGGCTCCTGGGGTGTGGGCGTTGGGTGGGTGCTCAAAAACTCAGTAGCGGCGGGCGCTGTGCGCCGGCATGCCCGGCAGCCACACCACGCGGTCGGCGGGAATGGGTCTGCCCTGCAGCCAGGCGACGGCATTCTCGGCCGCGCCCATCTCCATGGCGTAGCGGCCGTCATGGCTGCAGCTGCCTTGATGACAGCAGAGGATGACGTTGGGCAGGGCGGCGAGCGGACCGCGGTAGGGTTCGTGACGGTAGACGTCGAGAGCGGCGCCGGCGAGATGGCCGTCGACCAGCAGGCGGTGCAGGGCGTCCTCGTCGAGCACCTCGCCGCGGCAGGTGTTGATCAGGTAGGCGCCACGGCGCAGCTGGGCCAGCCGGCGGGCATCGAGGATGTTCTCGGTCAGCGGCGTCAACGGCAGGTGCACGGTCACCGCCAAGCTGCGCGCCAGCAGTTCGTCGAGACTGACATAGCGGACGCCGTGCAGCGCCGCCCAGGCCGCATCGCAGACGATGTCGTGGGCGATGACGTCGATGCCGAAGGCGCGCGCGAGCACAGCGACCTGGCGACCGATGCGGCCGCAACCGAGGATTCCAAGCGTCTTGCCCTGCCAGAGCACGCCGGTGAGGCGGTTCCACTCTCCGCGACGCATGCCTTCATGCGCCTCGACCAGGCGGCGGCCGAGCGTGATCAGCAGGCCGAACACCTCTTCGACCACGCTGCGTGCCGGCGCGTCGGGGGTATAGGTGACGGCGACGCCGTGCTCGACGCAGCTCTCGATGGCGAAGCCGTCAAGTCCGACACCGACGCGGGCGATGTGGGTCAGCCGCGGCAAGCCCGCGAGCACGGTCGCGGCGGGGAGCGGTTCGGTGCCGGCGACCAGCACGTCGACATCACCGAGCAGCGCGGCGGTCTCGGAGGGCGTGTGCTTGCGGCGGTAGGGCGACAGGCGCACGGTGAAACCAGCGCGTTCCAGCAGATCGACCGGATCGCGGCTGGAGATGCCGAAGGGATAGCTGGTGACCTGGGCGACCAACGGCATGGCTGGCGCAGGCTAGAGCGCTGAAAGCGGCTCACAAGGCGGCCGCCACGTCGTCTGCGTCTCCCCTCACCGTCGCGGCAGCGCGCGCACCGCGTCGAGATCGGCGGCGGTGGCGGTGCTCAGAAAATCCACCGTCCAGTTGGTCCACATGAACTTCTCGCCCTTGCGCTCGATCGCGATCCAGTTCTTCCACTGTCCCTGGCCGAAGGAGTGCTGGCGGTGGCAGACCAGGCTCACCGCCGAGTCGACGATGCGCATGCCCGGCTTGATCACCACGTCGCCGAAGCCGGCGTACCACATGGCGCCGAGGATCTCGGTGCGGCTGCCGTTCAGCAGCTCGACCTGCGGTTCCGGGTGTTCGATCTTGCTGCCCATGATCCACAGGTTGCCGCCATCGTTGGTCAGGCTCGGACCGGGCGAGGATTCGTAGTTCAGGTAGCGGCACCAGGCGCTGGCGCCGGGCTTGCGCATATGCAAGGCGCCGACCACGTCGTCGACGAAGACGTCGCCCATCTCCTCCTGGTAGATCCAGCCATTGATGTCGCGGACGATCAGCGCGCGTTTGCTCTGCTGATGGATCTTGACCCCCTTGTCGCCGCGGTCCCAGGTCGGCATGAACCGCTCGATCACCACCGCCGGCGCGGTGCCCTCGCGGACATAAAGGTGGGCGACGTTGATGTAGGCCTCGCAGGCGATGAAGCGCTGCACGTTGGCGCGCAGGATCAGCTCCTTGCAGTCGTACTGCTTGCCACCGGGGAAGTAGACGACCTTGGCGCCGCTATCGATCGCCTTCTGCACCGCCACGGTGTCGTCGGCCTTGCCGTCGCCGACGGCGCCGTGGGTCAGCACATTGGCCCAGTCCTTCTTGGGATCCCCCCAGGGCACCGCCGGCGCGTCCTTGATCGGCAGGTTGAGGGTCTTGTCCACGCAGTCGGGGAACGCCTTGGCAGTCGGGCCGTAGGAATACTCGCCGAGATCGCCGCTGACGTTGAGTTTTTCGTTGGCCGTCGACTTCACCGCCAGGCCGTAGCCGATGACCGCGACGTTGCGGGCGAAGAGGTGCTTCTCGCTGGGTTTGCCGTCGATCAGGATGGCCGGCTGGTCGGCCGCTCCGCCGATCAGCTCGCCGTCGATCAGGGTGACATGCGAACTCCAACGGTTGCCGATCCACAGCGCCGGCACGGTGTTGTCGCTGCGGATGCGGTGCAGCATCGACACCTCGAACGGACAGCGGATGCCGGCCTTCTTCTGGCCCTTCACCAGCACATCCCAGACTGTGAACGAGTTCATGCTCGACGACCAGATGCCGTAATCGAAGCCGCTGACCTCGATGTGGCGCACCACCGCCGGACCGGCGTCGCCAGCGAAGCCGAGATCGAGACCGATGCCGCCCTGGCCATCGCCGCTGACGATCTTCACGGCGTGCATGCAGCCCTGGTTGCTGGCGTTGAACTGCACGCCCGCCGCGCCCGGATTGCCGTTGCCGGTGTGGACGGTGAGGTTGCGGATGGCGTTGCGGAAGTGCTGGGCCACCGTCTCACCGGTCCACACCACGCCGCGCACCTTCGGCCGGCCGATATCCTTTTCCTTCTCGTTGATGCCGGCGTCCTGGAAACCCGGGCAGTTGTCCTGCAAGCGGATGATCGTCCGGTCGCGGCTCTGGCCCTGCATGATGGTCAAGCGCTGATGGTCGGGACTGCGGCCGTCGATTTTTTTGCCGGGATGGCGGCGGCGCGAGATGCCGAACTCGACCTGATGGCTGACCAGATAGGTGCCGTTGGGGAAGTAAATGATGCGGTTGCGCGACGGGTGATCGTCGAAGGCGCGCTGGATGGCGTCGCTGTCATCGGTCATCCCGTCGCCCTTGGCGCCGTAGGGCGGCTGGGTGACGTCGATCACCCCGGCATCGGCGGGGAAGACGATCGGTTCCTCGGGGTCGACCAGCAGGGGCGGCAGCGGCGTGGTGGCGGCGTGGACGCTGGCGAGCAGGAGAACGCCGAGCAGGGCGGTGCGGATCATGGTCGGTCCTTGGTGGCGATCGCTGGCGCGCAACTGGCGCCGGACAGCAGGTGATAGGGCAGCAGGCGGGGTGGCAGGCGGCGACGCGGCGATGCGATCTTGGCGTCGAGCATCTCGGCAGCGGCGCTGCCCACCGCGGCCATGGGATTGACGGCGATGGTCAGGTGCAGACCGAGATCGACCGCGGTGTGGTTGACGCTGACCACGCTGAGCTGGCGCGGCACGTCGACCCCGATCCGGGCGGCGGCGACCAGTGTCGCTGCCGCCTCGATCTCCGAATACGCCACCACCGCGGTCGGACACCGTCGGCGCAGGGCGTCCGCGATCAGCGCGGTGAGATCGCCACCGCCCTGCTTGGGCAGCAGGTCGAAGGCCTGGGCGCCGGCGGCACGCAGCGTCCGGCGGCAACCAGCGCGACGGTCGACCCGGCTGTAATGCGGTTTTTCAGCGTGTCCCAGGAAGGCATCGACATAGAGCACGCGCCGGTGGCCGAGCGCGAGCAGGTGCCCGGCGAGCAGGGCGCCGGCCTGATCGTCGTCGGGGCGGGCACAGTCATGCGGACGGCGGTTGTTCAGCCACACCGCCGGGATGCGATGGCGGTCGATCAACGCGGCCAGTGCCGGCGGCGGGTGGTTGGTGTAGTTGAGCAGCAGGCCGTCGGCGTGGTGCTCGCGCAATGCGCGCGGCACGAAGTACTCCGCGCTGAGTTCGTGATCGGGGAAGACTGCGACGGTGAGATTGCGGCCCTGGGCGCTGAGACCGCGGTACAGACCAGCGAGCAGTTCCTGCGGCAGCCAGCTCAGGTAGTCGTGCTCGGACTGCACCAGCACGACGTTGTCGAAGCGGCCGGTCGACACCGCCTTGGCCGCGGCGTTGGGCCGATAGCCCAAGCGCTCGGCGGTGGCCAGGATGCGCGCCCGGGTGGCAGCGCCGACCACGGCGCCGCTGCGCCCGCCATTGAGCACCGCTCCGACCGCCTGCTTGGACTTGCCGACCCGTCGGGCGATTTCGGTTATGGTCACGTGCACGCTGGTGATTTACCGGTCAATCCACGAAGGCAACTTGGTTTTCCCGCAACCCTGGCCGGGTGTCGCCGTGGACTCGCAGGCTGATGAAAAACTCCGTTCTCCATCAGCCTGCTGCCTTCTCACTCCCCGGGGGCGACCTGCGGTCGCTATTTTCCCCGGGAAACGCGAAGGGAGCTTTTATCCAGGGGGGCAGACGCCCCCCTGTAACCCCCCGCAGGCTGCTTTTTCAGCAGCCTGCTCGGCAAGGTCAGGCCGAGGCTGCGCGCGTCACCTGGCAGGCCGCACCCACGACCAACACCGTTTCCCCCGCTGGTCGGCCCGCTACGTTCCCGCCGCATGCCCCGGCGCGGTGACCAGCGTGCGATCACCCTGTCCGACGTCGCCCAGGCCACCGGGCTCTCGCGCTTCACCGCCGGACATGTCCTCAAAGGAACCCGGTCGTTCCCCGCCGCGACCCGGGCCAAGGTGATCGCAGCCGCGCAACGCCTGGGCTACCGACCCAACTCGTCGGCGCGCGCGATCCGCTACGGCAGATTCCAGTCGATCAGCCTGCTGCCGGATATCGACGCCTACAGCACGTTGCTGCCCATGGAACTGCTGCGCGGGATCTTCGACCGCCTGGATGCTGCCGATCATCATCTGGTCATGGCCCGCTTCCCGATCGACACCGCGGGGACTGCATCGCGGCGTGCATTCAACCATCTCCTGGTCGACGGGCTGATCCTCAACTACCACGGCACCATCCCGGCGGCGCTCGACGAGTGGATCCAGGACAGCCGGCTACCGGTGGTGCACATCAACCAATTCGCGGGCACCGACACCGTCCGGCCAGACGATGTCGGTGATGTTCGTGAACTCACCCGGCAGATCATCGAGCGTGGGCACCGTCGCATCGCCTATGTGGACGGCTACCACCATGCCCATCGCAGTCCTCATCGGCACTTCAGCATGGACCTGCGGCTGGAGGGATACCGCCAGGCGATGGCCGCAGCCGGCCTGGAACCCTGCGCGCTTCTGGAGCCCGCGACGGATGCCGCCGCGCGGTTGGAATCGCTGGTGTCGGTCAACGCCTGCACGGCGGTGATCTGCTATCACGATCTGGAACTCGGCCAGATCGCCGTCCAAGCCCTGGTTCAGGGGATGCGCTTGCCGCAGGACCTCTTGCTGGCAGGTATCGGCGAGAAGCCGGGACTCTCCCTGCCGGTCGCTTTCCTGACCATCGACTGGTGGACCCTCGGCGCGACGGCGGCGGATATGATCCTCGCGCGCGTTGCCGGCGCCGCCCCACAGCCATGCCGGCTGGTGGCAGGAAGGGTGTCTCTGCCGAAGATCTGACCGCCCTCAGGTGGACGGCAGGATGCCAAAGCCCGAGCCGAGAGCCAGTGAGCGGACGCAGGCCCGGGACGGAAACTCGACAACGGTCACATGGGCGCATTCGATTCGTTGTCTCACGTGAGCGTACCGGTCTTGGTCGTCCGCAGTGACGACCCATATGCCCGACCGCACGAACCCCAAGCCCAGCCACGGTGGTCTGTATGCGCATCGCCCTCCTCAGCGCGTTCTCCGTCCTCTGCCTCTGCGCGGCGCTGCCGGCCGCGGACGACGTGGCGGCCCAGGTCCTCAAGCTGACAGGAACGCACACCCGCCTGGTCTGGATCCGCCACCTCGGGCAAGGGCGGACGAACCGTGATGGTGAAGATGAGGACCGCGACCTGCGTATCTACGGCGAACCGGGCGGACACCAACTCGTGGTCCTCGACACCAAGGAGGGCAAGGAACGGGTGTTCCAGGCTGGCCCTGGCAGCTTCGCCAATCCGCTGATCACCCGTGACGGCGGACACGTCATCTGGTCGGACGTCACGAAAAAGAACTCGTGGATCGCCGACTGGTCGGGAAAAGACAAGCGCTTGCTCAGCGATGGCGAAACCTTCTTCGTGCTGTGCACGCAATGGGATGCCGCCAAGAAGACGGAATGGGCCTATGCCTACGATGGCATGACCGCCTGGGCGACCATCCTGCCAGTCCAAGAGGAGAAGCGCGAGGCCATGGGCAGCAAGAATGTCTGGCGCTTCCCCATCGATAAGGGGCCAGCAGCGAAAGAACTGGTCTGGAGCAAGACGCAGATCGGCGTGTATTGGACCGTCTCCGGCGATGGCAAGAAGGCCGCCAGCGTCTTCCCCTGGCCGAAAACCGGAATCGCCGATCTGCCTGATGGGCAGTGGGCCGACCTGAATCCGGGCGGCGATTGGGGGTGCTGGTCCTGCATCGCACCTGACGAAAGCTACCGGTTCTTCTTCTTCCAGGGCAACCACAAGATCATCGAGATGTTTGACCCTGGCAAGAAAACCGCGCGCACCATTCCGGTCACCGACATGCCCGGCAACAACAACAAGCACGACTCCGTATGTCCGCGTTTCGCCAATCATCCGCGCTTCCTGTGCATTGGCTCGCCGCTCTCCTTCAACGCCAAGAATCCCGGCGATGTCCATCTCGGACGCTTCGACGCCGGCTGGACCAAGATCGAGGAATGGGTCCAGGTGTCACTCCATCCCAATCGCGATGTGATGCTGTCGGCCTGGCTGGAGAACGGCGTGACCAGCGGCGTCACCGGCGCCAGGAAGTAGCATCTCCGACCGCACGTCAGCCACCGACTCCTGCGCGATGCCGCTGTCCGCGCGTCCCGACGCGAGCACCAGCCGGGGCCCAGCGGCCACGAGGGTGACGTCACCAGGCAGCGCTCCTCGCCTGGGCTCGGCATCGACGCGTCACGTCCGGCATCCCGGTGGGAAGGGATGGCCGGTCACCATTTCCCCTCTGACGGTTGGTAACTGGATGCACCACGCTTTCTCCGCCTGCTCCGCCATCTTCGCCACCATGCTCCTCCTGCTCACCGCCCGCACCGCCGTGTCCGCCGAGCCCCCGCCGTGGCCAGCGGACGAGACCAGCGTGCTCTTCTGCTACCGCTCGCCGCGGAACATCATCGCCTTCGCCGCCGACGGCACGCGCCAGCAGTCCTACGGAGTCGTCCCCTCCGACTTCAAGGCGTTCGGATTCACCTATCCGGAGGCCGGCGGCGGGCTGGTGCTGATGCGCGGACGCTACCAGGCCAAGGGAGTCGAAGCGTTCCTCGCCAAGCGCTTGGCCGAGGCTCCGGCGCTGACCCTGGAGGCGCTGTTCACCCCCGCCGGGCCCACGGCGGCACCCGGGGTGATCGCCGCCATCGCCGGAGCCGCGGGCAACGATCTCGCCCTGGTGCAGGGCCCCGACGGCCTCGCGGTCGAGCTGCGCGGCACCCAGCCGCAGCGGCATCTCCTGGCTGTGGCGACGACGGCGGCGACCCACGTCGTGACGACGGTGACCGACGGCCGGCTGCTCGCCTGGGTCGATGGTGTCGCCCAGCCCGCCCAGCCCGCCGTGCTGGCGCGGCAGGCCGAGCCGACCGTGCTGGTCGGAGCCGACCACGACGGCACCCGGCCGTGGGCCGGCACCCTGCACGCACTCGCCATCTACGCCCGGCCGGTCGATGCCGTCGCCCACCTTACGGCGCTGCGCCAACGCCTCGCGGCGCGCCCGGCCATCCCGCGCACCAGCGTCGAGGTCGAAGCGGTCGAGGTGTCGTCGACGCCAAGCCCCAACGCCATCGCCCCCTACTACCGTGGCCTGGTGGTGTGCTCCCACCGCGTGCTGCGCGTGCGCGCTGGGCCGACGCCTCGCAACGCGGTGATCAAGATCGCGCACTGGGGCGTGATGGGCGGAGTGACGTTGGCGGTGAAGGGACTCAAGCCCGGCGACCGGCAGCTTCTGGTCATCGAGGCGATGGATGCGCACCCCTACCTCAAACCCGAGCACACCAGCGAGAACCTCGACGGCGATCTCGACGCCCCCTTGTTCTACGAGATCTCCGGCTGGAGCATCCGTACCGCGCTCACCGCCACTGCCGCCAAGCCCTGACTGGAGCCGCGCTATGCGCCTGATCCTGACCATGGCCATCCTCGCCGCCACGTTCACCGCTGCTGACGAGGTGCGCAGCGATCTCGCCGCCCGCGCCGCCAGCGCCGCCAAGTCCGAGGCGCTGACGGTACGAGGACGTGCTGACTGGTTCTTCGTCGCGCAGGAGCTGACGCATTACGGCACCGCCCCCGGCTGGTGGAGCGCCGCCCCGGCCGACGTCAAAGCGTCCAGCCCGCTGGAGGCGATCGCATCCTGCAAGGACAACCTGGCGAGCGTCGGGGTCGAATTGATCCTGGTGCCGGTGCCGGGAAAAGTCGTGCTGCACCCCGGAGAGCTCGCTCCGCCGCTCACCACGTCGGCCGACGGGCGGATCGATGCTGAGGAACGCGCCTTCTACGCCGCGCTGGAAAAGCGCGGCGTCACCGTCGTCGATCCGACCGCGGTCTTCGCCCGGCTCCAAGCCGTGGGGACGGCGCCCTTCTGCCGCCAGGACAGCCACTATTCACCGGCCGGGCAGCAGGCGGTCGCCGCCGCGGTCGCCGCGCTGATCAAGGGCCGGCCGTGGTACGCCACGCTGCCCAAGGTTCCGGTTGAGACCGTCACCACCAGCGTCCTGGTCAACGGCGACCTGGCGCTGCTGGCAGGCGACCCGCTGCCGGCCAAAGAGCAGTTCACCGTCCGCCAGGTCAAGGTCGGCGCGGCTTTCGCCGACGACGACGCGCTGGCTGCGTCGCGTCGCGCCGCCCCGCTGCTGCTGATCGGCGACAGCCATTGCCTAGTCTACGGCGACGCCACCGATCTGCTCGCCGACCATGCCGCCTTCGGCCCGCAACTCACCGCCGAGACCGCCCTGTTCGTCGATGTGGTCGCCAACCGTGGCAGCGGCCTCAACGCCCCGCGACTCGAACTGATCCGCCGCAAGGACCGCCTGGCCGGCAAGAAGTGCCTGGTCTGGCTGTTCACCGCCCGGTTGTTCACCCAGACGACCGAGACCTGGAAAGTGCTGAACATCATCCGCTGAGGCGGCGGCGCTTCGCCATCGTCCACCACAGGCTCCGGTCTGCCGCATGGTCTTCAGTTCGCACATCTTCCTGTTCTATTTCCTGCCGCTGACGCTGCTGCTGTACTACAGCGTGCCGCGGCTCTGGCGCATGCCGGCGTTGACGGTGTGCAGCTACGTCTTCTACGGCTGGACCAACCCGTGGTTCTGCGTCCTGCTCGCCTGGTCGACCACGGTCGATTTCATCTGCGGGAATTTCATCGCCGGCCATTGGCGCCTGCCCGGCCAGCCGGCGAACGAGACCGCGCCGAGCGGATTCGTCCGTGCCCCGCGTTTCCAACGCCGGCTGTTCGTGGCCCTCTCGCTGATCTCGAACATCGGCATGCTCGCCTTCTTCAAGTTCTTCATGTTCGGTCAGGAGAACGTCAACGCGCTGCTCACCACCTTCGGCCAGCAGCCGACCGACATCCTGCTGGTGCTGCTGCCAGCCGGCATCTCGTTCTACACCTTCGAGTCGATCTCCTACAACCTCGACATCTGTTTCGGACTGGCCCGACCGGCCAGCGTGTGGGTGTTCGAGGCGGCGCAGCAGAGCGGCCGGCCGGTCACCGGCTGGTGGAACAAGCTCCGCCTGGAACTGCGCGCCCTCAATGCCTTCGCCTGCTACATCACCCAGTTCCCGCATCTCGTCGCCGGACCGATCATCCGCTACCAGGACCTGGAGAAGCAGCTCCACGACCGACCGCATTCCTACGAGAAATTCGCCCGCGGCGTCGCCTTCCTCGCCATGGGCATGGCCAAGAAGGTGTTGCTCGCCAACCCCATGGGCGACATCGCCGACGCCGCCTTCGGCGCCGGCCCACTGGTGTGGTACGACGCCTGGTGGGGCATCATCGGCTACGCCTTCCAGCTCTATTTCGATTTTTCCGGCTACAGCGACATGGCCATCGGCCTGGCGCTGATGGTCGGCTTCGTCTTCCCCAAGAACTTCGATTCGCCGTACCAGGCCGACTCGATCACCAACTTCTGGCAGCGCTGGCACCTGTCACTGTCGACCTGGTTGCGCGACTACATCTACATCCCCTTCGGCGGCAACCGCTCCGGCGAGGTGCGCACCTACTGCAATCTGCTGGCGGTGATGCTGATCGGCGGTTTCTGGCACGGCGCTTCGTGGAACTTCCTGATCTGGGGCGCGATCCACGGCGTCATGCTGGCCGGTGAGCGCCTGATCGGCAAGGACAGCCCGTGGCGGCGCGCGCCATTGGCGGTGCGCATCGGTCTCACCTTCGCCATCACCTGCTTCGCCTGGGTGTTCTTCCGCGCCAAGACCCTGCCGCTGGCCTGGGACTACTGCCTGAGCATGGTCGGCCTGAACCAGCCCCAGCCCGGTACCGCCCTGATCCATGGCGTGCTCTACGACTCCTACCACGTGGCTGTGCTGCTGATCGCTGGCGTCATCGCTTTCGCCGGCACGCAGAGCTGGGACTTCACCCGACGCCTGCCGCCATGGAAGGCGACCGTGGTCTTCGCCCTGCTCATCGTCAGCGTCCTCATGCTGTGGACGCAGACCGCCAACCCCTTCCTCTACTTCCAGTTTTGACAGTTTTGAAAGTTCTAATCTATCCATGACCGCCGCATCCGTCCCAGACCCAGCCACTGCCGCCGGCAAGCCGAAGAAGCCGACCCGCGAGGAGACCGCGCAGAACGAGGTCGGCCACACCGACGTCGGTCCGACCACGGCCCGCGTCCTGACCATCGCCTTCCTCGCCCTGATCGTGCTGGTGCCGCTGCTCGACTGCGTGGCGCAGGTGCGCACAGGCGGACTCAACGACGTGCGCGCGCTTGACCTGGTGCGCTCGCCGCCGGCCCTCTCCGACTTCACCGTCCCCATCCACCGCGTCGCCGCCGCGGAGAAGAACCCCTTCCGCGATCACGAAAGCGCTGTCGAGAAGACGTCGTTGATCCGCACCGCCTGCCAGTCGTACATCCAGGAACTGCTGACTGGCGCCCTGCATGGCGGCACCAGCACGGTGGTGATGGGCGAAGCCGACTGGTTGTTCTACCGCGCTGGCGTCGACTACGTCGCCTTCCCCGGTTTTCTCGACGGTGCGCAGCACCGCATGCTCCACCGCCTGCGCCCCGACCCGCGCCCGGCGGTGCTGCGCATGGCCAAGGATTGCCGCGCGGCCGGCGTCCGGCTGGTGCTGCTGCCCATTCCTGACAAGGCGCAGATCCATCCCGGGAAGATCGCCTCCGGCTTCCGGGACGGTCAGCCCCTGGACAATCCCGACTTCCCGCGCCTGGTCGCCGAGATGCGCACCGCCGGAGTCGAGGTCATCGACGTCGCGCCGCTGATGCGTGGGCTCGCCGCCACCGGGCCGGCCTACCTGCGCCAGGACACCCACTGGACCCCCGCAACGATGGAGGTGGTCGCCACCGCCGTCGCCACCCAGCTCGCCCTGCCGGCGACCGCCGCGCCGCGCGCATGGACCAGCACGCCGCGCCGCAGCTCCCGCCTCGGCGACCTCGCCGACATGCTCAAGCTTCCGGCCGGCCAGACGATCTTCCGACCGCAAGAGGTCGAGATCCGCCCGGTTGCCGACGACGCCGGCCGTCCGTTCTCACCGACCGCCGGCGCCGAGGTCCTGCTGCTCGGTGACAGCTTCACCAACATCTACGGTGACCGTCCCCGCCAGACGGCCGCTGACGGGGCGCTCGGCTGGGGCGAGTCCGCCGGCTTCGCCGCCCGCCTCGCCTACCACCTCAAGCACGATCTCGACGTCATCGCCATCAACGGTTCCGGAGCCAACGGCACTCGCAGGGAACTGGCCAAGCGCCCAGGACAGCTTGCCGGCACAGCGCTGGTGATCTGGCAGTTCTCCGCCCGCGACCTGGCGACAGCGGATTGGGACGTGATCCCGCTGGCGCGCACCGCGGTGCCCGCCTCCGTGCCCACGTCCGCTGCCGGCGCCATCGAACTGTCCGTCCGGCTCACCACCGTCTCAGCAGTGAAGCAGCCTGGCTCGGTGCCCTACACCGAAGCCCTGACCACGGTGAAAGCCACGGTGATGGCAGTGACCGGCGGCACCTACACCCAGGCCGAGGTGCTGCTGGTCGCCGCCTGCATGGAGGCGAACAAGCTGACCGATTTCGCCCGCCTGCGTGCTGGCGCCCTCATCAGCGTCCGCTTGGTGCCGTGGACCCAGGTCCAGGCCCGACAGGGTACGAAGAACACCTACGACGACACCGACGAGGTCGACCTCGCTCGCTGGTGGGTCGCGTCGTGGTCGCAGAGCTCGCTGCCGCCATGAAGGCGGTGCTCCTGCTGATCCATCGCCTCCCTCACCACCCCGCAATGCCACCAGCGCCTGGGGCAGATCCACGATCAGGTCTGGCGCCAGCGCACTCGCCGATCACCGCAACCGTCGCGTGGTCTGAACTCACGCCCATTTGCCGTAGGTGAAACGCGCAGGACGATCCGGTGCCGCGGACCCAACCGCCAAACGAAAAGGACCACGGCTTTCACCGTGGTTCTGGCTGGCTCACCAGTCGGGACGAGCGATCGAAATGGTCTCCGGTCGTTTCGACTCGGGCCGCCTTGCAACCGAACCGGCCAATCGCCCAGTCCACCGACGGAGTTGGCCAGGCGTCTCGCCGGGACAGGATCGCCTGGACACCGATCCGTTGGCGGATGATGCCGCACGCCGGCGCGACCGCTCCTCACTTCTTCGGCGCTGGTCTGGGTCCGGGATCGGCCAGACGGCGCGCGATCAGTTCGCGGACGAGGGCGATCCTGGTCGCGCCCAGCGCCTGCGCGCCGAAAGCCGCGTCGGCGCCGACCTGCGGCGCCAGCGCGTACCAGTACAGCAAGGGCAGGTTGCGGTCGCCCGCGTCCTCGGCACGGGCGATCAGCGCCAGCAACAGCGGCCGCGCCACCTCGGCGGGGACGCGCTGCGCGGCCGAAGCGAGATAACGCCGTACCACCAGCGAGCCGTCCTCGCTGGCCAGACGTTGCAGTTCGACGGCGACAGGCGGCGACGGCTGGCGCCCCTCGCAGGCGAACTGGATGGCCCAGGCGCGCACGCGCTCATCATCGTGCCTGAAGAGCGGCAGCAGCGACGTCGCGGTGGTGGCGCGGCAGGCGTGCAGCGCCCACAGCGCGCGCAGTCGCGCTGGCGTGGAGGCGGCCTTCGCGAACTGCTCCATCAGCGCCGGCACAGTGCCGGCGGCGAGACGACCGGCGGCGGCGCGGCAGGCGAGTTCGATCCGGGCGCGACGTGAAAACCATTCCCAGTCTTCGGCGTTGCGCCGCACCAGGCGGCCGTCGTCCTCGGCGGCGAGATCGAAGGCCGGCGCCGGCTTCAGGCCCTTGGGTGCGAGGCGGTAGATGCGGCCGTCGCGCTTGAACACGCCGGAATGGCACTCGCCAGCGTTCTCGGCCCAGTCGAGGACGTAGAGCGCCTGATCCGGTCCCTGGATGGCCTTGAAGATCTGGTAGCCGAGGCGCGGCGGGCCGGCCGGCCGGCCGCGCTCGGGCTTGGTCGAGAGGCTTTCGAGCAGCCTGGTCCCCGACGACCACGCGTAGGTGCCCGAGCCCTCGCTGGCGACGTTCATCAGCGCGACGCCGTTGCCGTAGGTGTATGCCAGCCGCCCGCGGCAGGTCTCTGGCCAGGCATCGCCGAAGAGGTAGGCGCCCCCCATCTGCCGATAGATGCCGAAACGCTGCCAGCCCGGCGGCACCGTGACGCCGCCGCTGGCGGCACTGCCGGGGGTCGTGCGCTGGTCCTTGGGGATGCGCAGCTCCCACAGGTTGCTGGTCTGATACCGATAGGTGAAGGGATCATGACCCTTCGCCGCGCCGTCCTGACGGTCGTTGCGACCGCCCTGGATCCAGTGGTACGGGCCCTCACTGACCGTGGCCATGCATTGCAGGTCGCCATTGGCATCGAAATCCATGCCCCAGATGTTGCTGCCTCCCTCTGCCCACCATTCGAAGCCGGTGCCGTCGGGCGTGAAACGGAACACTCCGCAACTGCCGAGCAGGGCGTTGGCCGGCGCGTTGTTCTGGTGCACCACCGGTGGCAGCCTGGGCTTCCACACCACCGGCGTCGCCGGGATCCAGCAGCGCGAACGCGCGACGAAACCCTGGCCGCCATAGAGCCAGCCGTCCGGACCCCACTCGCAACCGTTGTTGTGCTCGTGCCGGCCGGCCGCCCAGCCGGTGACCAGCACGCGGCCCTCGCCAGCCGGCGTGCTGCCACCGGGTGCGAGCGGGAAGCGCACCAGGTGCGGGCCTATGCCGACGATCACCGCGCCCTGGCCGACGATCAACGTGCCGCTGGGCATCTCGTCGAGTTCGAGGAAGACCTCGCGCTTGTCGAAGCTGCCGTCGCCATCGCTGTCGGTGAACACCAGCACCGCGCTCGGCCCGGTCGCTGGCTGGCCGATGGCGCGCTTGCCACCGTCGTCGTAATGGACGTCCTGGATCACCCACATCCGTCCGCGCTCGTCGAAGGCGATCGCCTTGGGATTGACCACCTCGGGCTCGCCAGCCACCAGGCTGACCGTGAAACCCTCGGGGACGATGAGGTGCTTGAGCGCCTCGGCCGCCGGCAACGGCGCCTGGTCGGACAGGTCCCGCTTCCCTTCATCGGCGCCGAGGCTGAACGCAGCCATCAGGCAGAACAGGCGCAACCGGGTGGAGACGCCGGGCGCGAACGTACGCCTGGCGGGTTCCGCGTGAGCGCTCATGGCGTCGCCGGCGCCGCGCCGGCTTTGGGCAAGGCCGCGAATTCGCGCCACGACGTCTCGATCCACGCCGCCTCGACCTTGCCGGCGCGCACCACCACGCGGTAGCGGTTCCATTCGCCGCCCTGCGCCGGGATGGTCCACTCGCCGGCGATGCAGCGGCTGGTGCCCCAGTGGTCGGGGAGCGTGCGCCAGGGCACCGCATGACCGGGATTGCCGGGGTGATCCATGAGCACGATGGCGATGCCGGTCTGGTCGTGACCCATGCCGAACCAGCGGTAGGGCTTGGCGTTCATGTCGTCGCTGACCCGCTTCAGCGCGATCTGCGTGCTGCCATCGGGCAGGCCGGCGATGGCCGGGCCGCCACGCGGCACCTTGACGAAGAATCCGCCGTAGTCCGCCTTGCGACCGATCAGGTCGGCGGTGGGGAGCAGGTGGTGTTCAAGGTCGAAGACATAGGCATCGCCGCGGTCGCTGAAGGTCCAGCGCTGGGTCTCGACGGCGAAGGTCTTCGGGTCGGTCTTGCGTTTTTCCGCATCGCCGTCGTTGCGCCAATCCGACACCACCGTCCAGGTCACCTGGTTGCCGCTGACCTGCGGCGCCTCCAGCGGGCGCGGATGCACCAGCGTGGTGCCGTAGAAGGTGTTGCCGGCGCCGGTGCCGAAGCCGTACCACACCCCGGTGTGGTGGGTGTAGCCCGGCGGTTTGCCGTTCTTGGGCGGATCGTCGCCGGGCCAGCGCGTCACCACCGCGTCGCCGGTGGGATGGTAGATGGGATGCAGGTAGGGCCGGAAATCCGCCTTGGCATTGAGCACGAAGAGCGGCGCCTCGCGACCGACGCGGTGCACGGCGATGACGCCGGCCATGGCGCCCGGCCGCACGTCGAGCCGGCCGCCGTCGCCGTCGCCGGCGACGGCGGCTGCGGCCCGGGCGAGGGTTACGAGCACGGGGATGCACCAGGGTTGCGGCATGGCGATGACTACCCGACAGCGCCGTACGCGCTCGATCCCAGGCGACCGATCGGGAGGATCACGCCACGACGATCCATCCGATCGCGCCAGTCGCTTGTGCGTCCGCCGCTGCGGCAACCATCGCGCCATGCCGCGTCCGCGCCTGGCGGTGCTGGTCGCGCCGGTGCCCTGCGGATGGCCGGCGCGCATCGCCGCCGCCATCCGTTCCGCCGCCCACGCCGCCGGATTCGCCGTCGAGGTCATGGGTCTCTCTGAGAATCCCGTCATCATCCCCAGCGCCGATGTCGTCATCGCGCAGGTCTACACCCGCGCCATCGCCAACGTCCTGGCGCGGCTGAAGGTGCCGCTGGTCAACATCGACGGTGCCTTCCCCAGCCTGCCCTTCCCGCGCGTCGGCACCGACCCGGAGGCGATCGGCCGTCTCGCCGCCGAGCACCTGCTGGAGCAGGGCTGCCGCGACAGCCTCGCCCTGCTCAACCCTGACCGCGCCAACAGCCGCGACGTGGTCGCCGGCTTCGTCCACACCATGGCCGCCGCAGGCGCCGGTTGCCGCGTGCTGCCCTGCGATCCGCTGTGGCGCTCGCCGGCGCGCGGCAGCGACGCGCCACGCCGCGATGACCGTCGCGTGCGCGCCGCCGTTGCCGCCCTGCCCCTGGGCGCCGGCGTCTTCGCCTGGAGCGACAGCGCCGCGCTGGCGGTGCTCGACCTTATCGCCGGCACCCGCGCCGTGCCCGGCGACCTCCGCCTGATCGCCGGCGGCGACGACGAGGCGCTGGCCCTGGCGGCAGTGCCGATCAGCGCCGTGCGCATGCCCGACGAGGCGCTGGCCGAGGCGGCGGTGCGCCTGGCCGGCCGCGCCCTCGCTGGCGAGCCGCGGCCGGTGCGGGCGCTGCTCCTGCGTCCATTCGCGGTGGTGGCGCGCGCCTCGACGGTGCCCGCTCTCGCGGGCGATCCCGCCATCGCCGCCGCCCAGGCCATGCTCGCGCGCGATCTGTCGGTGCCGCTCGGCATCGCCCACCTCGCCGCCGCCGTCGGCCTGCCCCGGCGCACGCTCGAACGCCGCTATCGTGCCGTCCTCGGCTGCGCCATCCACGCCGACCTCACCCGCCTGCGTCTGCTCCGTGCCCGTGAGCTGCTGCTCGCCGGCACCCCGGTGGCCGCGGTCGCCGCCGCCTGCGGCTTCGCCCGTGTCGACACCTTCGCGCGCACCTTCAGGCAGGTCTGCGGAGCGCCGCCGTCGCGTTGGGTCGGGCGGCACAGCGACCGGGTTGGAAATCAGGGTTGATCGCGGCTGGTCTTGGCAGGCAACGTTTCTCAGCTCTCAGCGGCCAGCCGATGCACGAGGGCTGGTCGCCTTGGTGGATGCGTTCCTCGACGCGAAGGCAGTCGGCTGGGATGACGATCCCGACCAGGGCGACGACGATGGCGGCGTGATCCAGTTCGAACGGTGATCTGACCGTGGACGACGGCCGTGCTGCTCCCCACTCCGCCGCCACCTGAAACCGCCCCAGATCACTCCGACCGGTTCGCATCAGGGCGAAGTCCGCCATGTACCAGTTCACCCGCCGTAGGTCGACCTTGCGCGTCTCCGACCAGTGTTCGACCAGCAGATTCACGGTCTGCTGCCCATCCGCCCAGGTCGCGAGCAGCGCCACGTCGAGGAAGCGGTTGGGCTCGCCCAGATCGGGGCGGGCCGACTCCTGCTGGATCGCCTCGACCGTCGCCGGGCGACCGCGCTCGGTCAGCACCTCCGGCACGAAGACCTCGATGGTCTCGTGCGGGTAGGACGTGAAGAGCGCCTTGAAGCCGCGGTCCTCGCTGATGTCCCCGGACTCCGGCATGGGCGGGACGACGCTGGTTCGTATGGGCCTGGCAAGTGAGCACGGCAGGCAGCGCGGCGCACGCCTCCGTCGACCGCATCCTGCCTCAAACCGACTGCGCCTACGGGCCCGCGCTCGGCGTCCGTGCCGAGGTGAAGGCCACCCTCGCCGTCAGGCCGCGGTGGTCGCTGCCCGGGATGGCGAACACCCGTACCGCATCGAGGGCGAGGCCGTCGGAGACGAGCAGGTGGTCGATCGCGATGCCCAACGGTCCGAGCGGGCTCGGCCAGGTGGCGCCGCCGGGATCAGCCGGCCGGCGCAAACCAGCGGTGGCGCGGAAGGCGCGCCACGTCGGGCTGGCTACCGTGCAGTTGAGATCGCCGAGCAGCAGCACCGGTTCACGGCTGGCCGCTGCCAGGCGGGCGAGTACGGCAAGCTGGCGGTCGCGGCTGGCGGCGCGGTCAGGGGTGACCGGCGAGGCGGGGTGGGTGGCGAGCACACGCAGTGGACGGCCATGCACCAGCACCAGCGCCTCGACCACCTGGTCGTCGTGGTGCAGCACCGACCAGGCGATGGGATGGACGCTGAGCAGGGCGATCTGCGAGACCGGATGCGTTGACCACACGCGGTGCGGCCAGCGCGCCAGTTCGGGGAGATCATGATCCGCCGGCGCCGCCTCGATCAGGCAGACCAGCTCGGTGCCGGCCGCGGCCAGGACACCCAGCACCTCGGCGTGGCGGGTGGCGCCGTAGTAGAGATTGGCGTGCGCGACGGAGAGCGTCGGCCCGGCGCCATTCACCGCCGCGCGCGGCTCGCGCCAGGCCAGCAGCCACGGCCACGACCCGGCGACAACTCCGACCAGGCACAGCGCCAGCACCCGTGGCCGCCGCCACCCGCAGGCCGCGAGGACGGCGGCGACCACGGCGCCATGCAACGTCCAGTGGCTGGCCAGTTCACCCGGCCACCACAGCCCGGCGGTCTGGGCGAGCGCGACACCACCAAGAATGGCGACGGTGACCGCGATCAGGAGGCGCCGGCGCCCCGCATCCGCCTGGGCGGCGACCGCGGACCCGGCGCTCGGCTCGGCGGCCACCGGTTCACAGTCTCTGGGCCAGCCGCACCAGCGTGCGCGTGCCGAAGCCGGTCATGCCCTTGGCGTAGTAGCGCCAGCCGCCGGGCTGGATGGCCGGGCCGGCGATGTCGCAGTGCGCCCACTGCACCTTCTCGTCGACGAACTCGGCGAGGAACAGTCCGGCAGTGATGGCGCCACCGAAGCGACCGCCAGTGTTATTGACGTCGGCGTGCGGATGGTCGATCAGCGAACGGTATTCGCCGTAGAGCGGCAGCGGCCACAGTTCCTCGCCGGCCTCCTGGCCGGCGGCGCGCACCTTCTGCACGAAGGCCTCGTGGCGGCCCATGACGCCACCCATGCGCTCACCCAGCGCGACCATGCAGGCACCGGTCAGGGTGGCGACATCGACGAGATGGGTGGCGCCCTGTTCGCAGGCGTAGGTCAGCACGTCGGCCAGCACCAGACGACCCTCGGCGTCGGTGTTGTCGACGTGGATCCACTTGCCGTTGCGCGCCTGATAGATGTCGCCGGGACGCTGCGCGTCGCTGTCCGGCATGTTCTCGGCCAGGGCGAGGTAGGCGGTCACCGTCAGCGGCAGCTCCTGCTCGGCGATGGTCTTGATCGCCGCCAGCACCGCCGCCGCGCCAGACATGTCGGCTTTCATCTCCCACATCTTGTCGCCGGGCTTGAGGCTGATGCCGCCCGAATCGAAGGTGATGCCCTTGCCGACCAGGGCGAGACGGGTGGTGCTCTTCTTCGCCTTCTTCGGCGCCCAGCGCAGCTCGACCAGGGCCGGCGGCGCCGAGCCGGCCTGTCCGACCTGGGCCAGACCGGGGAAACCGGCCTTGCGCAGCGCATTGACGCCGCTGATGACGCGAACGTCGACGTCGAGCTTGCGCAGTTCGCTGCGCGCCCGCGCCGCGAAGGTCTGCGGATCGAGCCGGTTGGGCGGGGTGTCGGCGAGTTCACGCGCCAGGTTCTGGCCGCGTGCGACCAGGACTCCGGCGCTGACCGCCTTGGCATGGCCAGGCAGGCGCACGGTGATCGCCGAACGCTTGCCGTCCTTGCCGCTGCGCATGGTATTGAAGCGGTAATCGCCGAGCAGGCAGCCCTCGACCAGCGCCTGCACGACGACGGCATCGGCCTGGACCAGCACCTTCACCACCGCGACGCCGGCCTGGCGGCAGCCTTCGGTGATCTGGCACCCCAACGCCCGCCAGTTCTCGCCGCCGACCAGCCAGGGCTTCTCATCCGGCTTGACCAGCAGGTAGGCGCCGTCGGTGGTGAGCACCCGCTGCGGCCCGGAGACCGTCCCCTTGGCCAGACGCGCGGCCTCGTTCTCGACCAGGCGCGGCAGCTTGGCCGAGCTGTGGCCGACGACCACGGCGATCAGCTCGGCGGGGCCGGCATCGGCGGTGACGGTGCAGTCGTGCATGGCTTGTCCTGGAGGTGCGGAGTGCGGAGTACGGAGCCGGCGGCGGCGCCGGCCGTGGTCAGAGCTTGGCGATGAGGTCGGTGATGAGTCCGGCCAGGATCGGCTCGGCCGCCTTGGCGGCGGCGATGATCTTGCTGACGTCGGCGGGTTCGAGGGCATCGGCCAGGCAGCGGTCGGTGACGATGGCGAAGGCGATGGTCTTGAGGCCGCAGTGCACGGCGGCGATGGCCTCGGGCACGGTGCTCATGCCGACCACGTCAGCGCCCAGTGCGCGCAGCATGCGGTATTCGGCGCGCGTCTCCAGGCAGGGGCCGAGCACGCCGACGTAGACGCCCTGATGCAGCCGACGATGGCGAGCGAGCGCCAGGTCATTGGCCAAGGCGCGCAGGCCAGCGTCGTAGGGCGCGATCATGTCCGGCCAGCGTCCGCCCAGGCGGTCGTCGTTGGGCCCGACCAGCGGATTGACGCCCATCAGGTTGATGTGGTCCTCGACCAGGACGAGGTCACCGATCTGGTATTGTGGATTCAATCCGCCGACCGCCGAGCCCATGACCAGGACGCGGGCGCCGAGCAGCCGTGCCACGCGCACCGGCACCACGACGTCGGCGGCGGAGTGGCCCTCATAGCCGTGCAGACGGCCGCTGAAGGCGACCACCGGCTTGCCGGCCAGACGGCCAAGCACCACCTCGCCCTTGTGGCTCTCGGCGGTCGACACCGGCATGCCCGGCAGCTCGGCGAAAGCGATGCGCGCAACCGCCTCGATGCGTTCAGCCAGACCGCCCAGGCCGGTGCCGAGCAGGATCGCGGCCGCGGGCTTGAGGTCGTGGCGGTGACGGATGGCGTCGGCGATGGCGACGAGCTGATCGTAGTGGGACACGGCGGCCTCCGTCGCAGGCGGGCGATGATCGCAGGCTGACCCCGGGCGCAAGGTGCCGGTGGCGCTGCGCGCGACGAACGGACTTTCCCGAGGCGTGGTCTTCAGGGCGTGAACGCGCTGTCCGCCACCGGCCCCGCCTGCACGCGCTGCACCGTCCAACGGTGCACGCCGTCCTTCTTGCTCAGCTCGACCAGCAGCGGCAGGCCAGGGACCGGCGCCAGCACGGCGTCGAGGCTGGCGGCAGGAGCGGTCGACAGCAGGACGCGGGCCCAGCAGTTGGGCAGCGCCGGATCGTAGTGCACGCGCCAGGTGACGCCGTCGCCAGCGATCTCGGCGAGGCGGGTCGGCCGTCCCAGCAGGTCCTGGCCGGCGCGCGCGTCGAGCGGGCGCGGCGTCACGGTCCTGAGCGCGACCTTCTCGGTCCGACCGCCGGCCACCACCAGCGCCTGCTGCGTCGTGCCGTCGGCGATCACCCGGCCCTCGTCGAGGTCGGCGACGGTGCGGCTGCCGGCGATTTGGAAGAGGGCGCGGCCGAGCACCACCGAGCCGCCGCGTTCGACCGCGAGGCGCTCCAGGTCGGCTTCGAGATGGCCGACGTCCTCGCGCAGGGTGCGCGCGACCAGCGGCGTCGCGATCTTCAGCCGCGCGCGCGTCCGCGCCAGGCGGTCCTCCAGGGAGCGCGCGAGATCGTCGAGATCCTGGCGCACGCCTGCCTTGGCCGCGATTCCGGTGAAACTCTGCACCACCTCGATCACCCCGGACCACTCGCCGCCGACAGCGGCTGGGATGAGCAGCAGGACGCAGGCCAAGCGGAGCATGCGGGGATGATCGGGTTTTGCCCAGGCGAGGGAAGGGCTGGGGACAGCGTGAACGAAGGGCGCGACGACGAGGGCACGAAGGGAATGAAGGGCGCGAAGGGCGCGAAGGGGACCGAACGCGCACGCCGCCGGATGGGTTCTCCCCCCTTCGCGCCCTTCGTGCCCTGCGACGCCCTGCGACCACCAACCCCCTTGCCCCGCCCGCAAGTTCCCGATGATCCCGACCCCCGCCCGCGGAGGGCCCCGAGGCCATGGACCATCTCGACCAGCTCGAACAGCAGAGCGTCTTCATCCTGCGCGAGGCGTTCCGCCACTTCGACCGGCTGTGCATGCTGTGGTCGATCGGCAAGGACTCGACCGTGCTGCTGTGGCTGGCGCGCAAGGCGTTCTTCGGCCACGTGCCGTTCCCGCTCGTGCACATCGACACCAGCTACAAATTGCCGGAGATGATCCGCTACCGCGACGCGCTCGCGATGCAGTACAAGCTGACCATGGTCGTCGGTCAGGACGCGGAGACCCTGCGCTCCGGCCGCACCTTCCCGGCCACCGCCAAGCTTCCCGACGACCATCCCGACAAGGTCACCCGCAAGCAGTGCTGCGCCCTGCTCAAGAGCGGCGCGCTCAAGGCCACCCTGCAAGGCACCGGCGAACGCCGCCGGCTGAATCTGGCCACCGGCGTCTATGAGATCGATCCCGACCGCGAGCCCTGGCACGGCGTCATCGTCGGCGCCCGCGCCGACGAGGAAGGCAGCCGCTCGAAGGAGCGCTACTTCTCGCCGCGCGACAAGAACAACGCCTGGGACGTCGGCGACCAGCCGCCCGAATTGTGGAACCAGTTCAAGACCGACTTCGCGCCTGGCACGCACGTGCGCATCCATCCCCTGCTCGACTGGACCGAACTGAACATCTGGGAGTACATCAAGCGCGAGGGCATCCCCACCGTCTCGCTGTATTACGACCAGGGTGACGGGAAGCGCTACCGCTCGCTCGGCTGCGGCCCGTGCCAGCAGCCGATCGCGTCGCCGTCGAAGAACGTCGACGACATCATCGCCGAGCTGAAGGGCGGCAGCCTGAAGAACATCGCCGAGCGCGGCGGCCGCATGCAGGACCAGGAAGGCCGCGGCGGCCTCGAAGACCTGCGCCGCGACGGGTACATGTAGATGAGCACCGCCGATACCCCGCAGTCCCGCCCCTCCGCTCCGCCGATGCCGCCAACCGTGCTCACCGCCGTCCATCCCGACGGCGAGGCGCGGCCGCAGATGAACATCGTCATCGTCGGCCACGTCGACCACGGCAAGAGCACGCTGGTCGGCCGTCTGCTCGCCGACACCGGCTCGCTGCCGCAGGGCAAGCTCGACAAGGTGAAGCGCGAGTGCGAACGCACCGGCAAGCCCTTCGAGTATGCCTTCCTGCTCGACGCCCTGTCCGATGAGCAGGACCAGGGCATCACCATCGACACCGCGCGCTGCTTCTTCAAGTCGGACCGGCGCGACTACATCATCATCGACGCCCCCGGGCACATCGAGTTCCTCAAGAACATGATCTCGGGCGCGGCGCGCGCCGAGGCGGCGCTGCTGATGATCGACGCCAAAGAGGGCGTGCGCGAGAACAGCCGCCGCCACGGCTACATCCTCGGCATGCTCGGCATCCGCCAGGTGGTGGTGTGCGTGAACAAGATGGACCTGGTCGGCTACCGCCAGGAGGTCTTCGACGCCATCGAACGCGAATACCGCGAGTTCCTCACCGGCATCGGCGCGGTCAGCCCGCGCCAGTTCGTGCCCATCGCCGCGCTCACCGGTGAGAACCTAACCGGCTCCAGCGCCAACATGCCGTGGTACCGCGGCAGCACCGTACTCGACCTGCTCGACGACTTCACCAAGGCACCGTCCAAGGTCGATCAGCCGCTGCGCATGCCGGTGCAGGCGATCTACAAATTCACCAGCCACGGCGATGACCGGCGTATCGTCGCCGGACGCATCGAGACCGGCCAGGTGACGGTCGGCGACGAGGTGGTGTTCTCGCCCTCGAACAAGTCGGCGCACATCCGTTCAATCGAGGCCTTCAACGCCCCGGAGCGCGCTTCCATCGCCGCCGGCGCCTCGACCGGCTTCACGCTCAGCGAGGAGATCTACATCACCCGCGGCGAGGTGATGAGCCACAAGGCGCACGTGCCGCTGGTCGGCACGCGCTTCCGCGCCAACCTCATCTGGCTCGGCCGCAAGCCGTTCACCGCCGGCCGCGACTACAAACTGAAGCTCAGCACCGGCGCCCAGAGCGTGCGCATCCACAAGCTGCTGAAAGTCCTCGACGCCAGCGAACTCGACGGCGAGTTGAAGAAGGACCATGTCGGCCGCCACGACGTCGCCGATCTCATCCTGGAAACCCGGCAAGCCATCGCCTTCGACCTCACCAGCGACATCGAGGCGACCGGCCGCTTCGTCATCGTCGACGGCTACGAGATCGCCGGTGGCGGCATCATCACCGGCGCCGTGCCCGACGAGCAGGACGACCTGCGCGCCGAAGCGCGCATGCGCGACTTCTCGTGGATCAGCGGCGGCGTCCCGGCCGAGGAACGCGCGCGTCGCCTGGGCCACCGGCCGGCGCTGGTGATGTTCGTCGGCAAGCCCGGCGCCGGCAAGCATCGCTACGCCCGCGCCCTCGAACGCGCGCTGTTCGAAGCCGGCCGGCAGACCTACCTGCTCGACGGCACCAACGTCCTGCTCGGCGTCGACCACGATCTCACCGTCGACGCCACCCAGGCCGAACTGGTGCGTCGCTTCGGCGAGATCGCCCACCTCTTCCTCAATGCCGGCGTCATCCTGGTGTCGACCACCAACGCCATCGGCCTGGCCGACCACAGCGCGGTGCAGGCGCTGCTCGGTGGTGACACCTCGCTGGCGATCGAGATCGACCCCACCGGCATCTCCACCGCGCCCTGCGACCTGCGCATCCGCGGTGACGAGACCGAGGCGGCGGTGATCGCTCAGGTCAGCGAGATGCTGCGCCAACGCCAGGTGTTCGCAGTTCCCTCGCAGCCGTAGGCAGCGGACGCGCTCCGGACTTTTATGCGGCGGGAGGTTGACCGCCTCGCCGGCGGGCATGGGATGCGCCGTCCATGGCACGCGCATGCAGCTGACCGACCAGGGACTGGCGACGCTGACCGGCGTCGTCTGGCTGCTGCTGCTGACCGCCTGCACCGGCGAGCCTGCTGCCGGCGCCAAGAAAGGCGGCCGCGATCTGCGCTTTCCGGTCGAGATCGCCACCGTGGCGGTGCGACCGGTGGAACTCACCGCCAGTGGTGTCGGTTCGGTCGAGGCCTTCGAGATCGTCGCGGTCACCGCCCAGGTCGCCGGGGCGGTGACCAAGGTCGACTTCGTCGAGGGCGACCAGGTCGACGCCGCCCGCGTGCTGGTCGAGATTGCGCCCGAGCGCTTCCGCCTGGCGGCGGTGGCCAGCGCCGCCGATCTCGCCCGCGCCAGCGCCGACCACGCCGCCGCCAGCGAGGCGCTGGCGCGGCGCGAGCGCCTGGACAAGGATTCGCCCGGCGCGGTCACCCAGGAGGAGATCGCCAACGCCCGTGCCCGCGTCGCGCTCGCCGTGGCGGTGGCTGATCAGGCGCGCGCCCAGTCCGCGCTGGCCGAACTCAACCAGCGCGACGCCCTGGTACGCGCCCCGCTGGCGGGCACGGTGCAGAGCCGCGCGGTCGCCACCGGGCAGTACGTGCGGGTCGGCGATGTGCTCGCCACCCTGCTGCGCCGCGATCCGCTGCGCCTGCGTTTCCGCCTGCGCGCCGAAGAGGGGTCCGGGATCCAGCCCGGCACCGCCTGCCGCTTCACCGTCCCCACCGCCCCGGCGGGCGCGGGCGCAGCCGCCGGTGAACACACCGCCCGCATCACCCATATCGCCGGCGCCGCCGATCCCGCCTCGCGGCTGCTGGAACTGCTCGCCACCGTCGATCCCGCCACCGCTGCCGCGCTCATCCCGGGCGCCTTCGCCCAGGTCACCGTGCCGTTGGCGCGCGCCACCGCCGCGCCGGTGATCCCACAGACCGCCGTCCGTGCCAGCGAACGCGGCTTTCTCGCCTACGTCATCGAAGGCGAGGGCGAGGCGGCGCTGGCGCGCGAGCGCGTGCTCGACCTCGGCCTGCGCACGCCCACCGGCGAGGTCGAGGTGCGCAGCGGATTGAAGCCCGGTGAACGCGTGGTGGTGCGCGGCGCCGAAGGCCTACGCGAGGGTGCCGGGGTGAAGATCGACAGCGCTACCGCCGCACCCACCGCTGGAGCCAAGCCGTCGCTGCCTGAGAAGGCGAAGTGAGCGGCTGGGCATGAATCGTCCGGCGGGCACGGAAAGGCTTCGGCCCCGCCCCGGAAGGTGCGGGGAGCCGGGCGAAGTCCGCCGTAGCAACCGTGCCCAGCCCGGCGACGCCAGCCAGGGAACCGCAGGTTCCGGCGGAGCCGGGCCGTGAATCTCACCGAGGCCTGCATCCGCAAACCGGTGATGGCGTGGATGCTGTTCGCGGCAACCGCGTTGTTCGGGGTGATCGCCTTCTGGCGCATCGGCATCAGCCAGATGCCCGATGTCGACTACCCGACCCTGACCGTCACCGTCGAGTGGGCCGGCGCCGCGCCGGAGGCGGTCGAACGCGAGATCATCGACCCGGTCGAGGAGGCGTTGACCCAGGTCGAAGGCCTGCGCGCGATCACCTCGTCGGCGCAGCGCGGCAGCGGCCAGGTCACCCTCGAACTCAACCTCGAACGCAACGTCGACCTCGCCCTGCAGGACGCCTCGACCCGCATCGCCCAGGTCCAGCGCCGCCTGCCCGCCGACGCCGAGCGGCCGGTGATCGCCAAGACCAATCCCGAGGACGAGCCGATCATCTGGCTGGGACTGTCCGGCCCGTATCCGCAGCGCACCCTGGCCGATTACGCGCGCTACGCGGTCAAAGAGCGCATGCAGGCGATCTCCGGCATCGGTGAGATCACCATGGCCGGCTACCTCGACCGCAACATCCGCATCTGGATCGATCCCGACCGTCTCGCCGCCAAGAACCTCACCGTGGTCGAGGTCATCACCGCGCTGAAGCGCGAGCACCTCGAACTGCCCGGCGGCAAGCTGCAATCGGTCGGCCGCGAACTCACCGTGCGCGTGCTCGGCGAGGCCTTCGACCTCGCCGGTCTGCGCCGGCTGGTGGTCGGCCGCGCCGGGCCGGCGGCGGTGTACCTGGAGGACGTCGCCCTGGTCGAGGACGGACTCGAGGACGCCGTGCGCGTCGCCCGCTTCAATGGCGAACCGACGCAGGGCATGGGGGTGCGCAAACAGCGCGGCGCCAACGCCATCGCGGTCGCCGATGCCGTCCGCACCACCATGGTCGCCCTGCAGGCCAACCTGCCGGCGGACATGCGCCTGGTGGTGACCTTCGACAACACGGCGTTCATCCGCGAGTCGGTGCATGAACTCCAGTTCGAACTCTGCCTGTCGGTGCTGCTCACCGCCCTGGTGTGCTGGCTGTTCCTGCGTTCGCTGTCGACCACGCTCAACGTCGTCCTCGCCATCCCGATGTCGCTGCTGGGCACGGTGGCGGTGTGCTGGTTCTGCGGCTTCACCCTCAACACCTTCACCCTGCTCGGCCTCGGTCTGGCGGTCGGCATCGTCGTCGACGACGCGATCATGGTCCTGGAGAACATCGTCCGCCATGCCGAGAAGGGCGCCGACCGCGCCACCGCCGCGCGCACCGGTGTCGGCGAGATCGCCTTCGCCGCCCTCGCCGCCAGCGCAGCCATCGTCGCGGTCTTCCTGCCAGTGGTGTTCATGCAGGGCATCATCGGGAAGTTCTTCCTGCAGTTCGGCGTTGCGCTGTGCGTGGCGGTGGCGTTCAGCTACCTCGAAGCGGTGACTCTGGCGCCGTCGCGCTGCGCGCAATTCCTGCACATCGGGCACGCCCGCGCCGGCGGTTTCGGCGCCGCAGTCGACCGCACCTTCGCCGCCATCGAACGCGCCTATGGTCGCCTTCTGGCCGTGGTGGTACGCCGACCGTGGCTGGTGCTCAGCGCCGCCGCCCTGCTCTGCGCCGCCTCGGTGGGAGCCTTCCTCGTCCTGCCCTGGGAGATGGTGCCGTCGCAGGATCAGAGCCGCCTGCGGCTGCGCGTGCAGACGGCGGTCGGCGCCGACATCGGCGAGACCGACCGCCTGATGCGTCGGGCCGAGGCCTACCTCGCGGCCCGGCCAGAGGTCACCGGCGTCTATGCCGTCTCCGGTGCCGGCGGCACCAACCGCGGGATGATGTTCCTCACCCTGGTGCCGCCGTCGCAGCGCGCGCTGGGCATGCCCGCGTTCATCAGCCAGGTGCGCCGCGACCTCAACGCCTTCGCCGGTCTCACCGTGCGCATCCAGGATCCCTCGCAGGACGGCTTCGCCTCGCGCCGTGCCGGCGCGCAGGTCGAATTCGCGGTGCAGGGACCGGACTGGAACGTGGTGGTCGACAAGTCCGAGGAACTCATGGGCCGCCTGGCCGTTGGCGGCAACGTGGTCGACCTCGACAGCGACTACCGGCTCGGCCAGCCCGAGCTGGCGGTGGTCCCCGACCGCGCCCGGCTCAGCGACCTCGAAGTCCCGGTCGAGGACCTGGCGGCCACGGTCAATGCGCTGGTCGGCGGCATCGTGGTCGGGAAGTTCCAGATCGGCGAGCGCCGCGTCGACCTGCGCCTGCGCACCATCGCCAGCGCGCGTACCCGACCGGAGGATCTCGGTCGCCTGCATCTGCGCAGCGGATCCGGCGAGCTGCTGCCGCTGACCGCGGTCGCCCGCTACGACGAGCATCCCTCGCTGCAGGCGATCACCCGTCGCGACCGCCAGCGCGCGGTGACCATCACCGCCAACCCGGCGCCCGGCCATGCCCAGCAGGATGCCATCGCCACCGTGCGCACCCTCGCCGCCGAAGTGCTGCCGCCCGGCTACCGCGTGGCGATCGGCGGCGCCAGCGCGGTGTTCGAAGAGGCGATCTGGAGCCTGCTGCTGGCGGTGGCGGTCGGCCTGGCGGTGGCCTACATGATCCTGGCCGCGCAGTTCGATTCCTTCCGCCATCCCGTGACCGTGCTCGCCATCCTGCCGCTGTCGGTGGCCGGCGCCCTGGTCGCCCTGTGGCTCAGCGGCAAGACGCTGAACATCTTCAGCATGATCGGCGTGCTGCTGCTGATCGGCCTGGCCAAGAAGAATTCGATCATCCTGGTCGACTACGCCAACCGCCTGCGCGCCGAAGGCCTGGGCGCCGCCGCCGCCATGGTCGGTGCCGGCCCGGTGCGCCTGCGTCCGATCCTGATGACCTCGATCGCCACCATCCTCGCCGCCGTGCCGCTGGCCCTGGGCCTGGGTCCCGGCGGCGAGGTGCGCACGCCCATGGCCATCGTCGTCATCGGCGGCATGGCGGTGGCGACCACGCTCAGCCTGCTGGTGGTGCCGGCGTTCTACGTGGTGATCGAAGGGCTGGTGGGCAAACGTGGAGATCCGCAGGGTGACGCGGCGCCGCCAGCGCCGGACGCCGCGGTCAGGTGAGACGCGCCGTTGGCGCTCGCGCACCGGCCAGTGGTGATTGCATCAGCGGGCGGTGCCGCGAAAAAACCGCTGCCCGACCCTGCGGAGGCACTCGCGTGCGCGCTCGCCCACAACCATCACGACAACCCCTGCGTTGGCTGGTCGCGCTGCTGCTGACCACCGGCGTCGCCCCTGGCTGGGCGCTTGAATACGCCGAGCTGCTCGGGCGCTACGTGGTCGCTGGCGAGGCGGCGCAAGCGGACGATGCCGAAGCGGCGGCCCGACGCGATCCGCGCGCTCCGATCGCCCGACTGGAGGCTTCGACCACCATCGTCCTGCACCAGGATCACATCGAAGGCGACCTCGGCAGGATGGCGATCGGCGCGGCGACCAGCCGCGGTGACACGGTGGAACTCCGCCTGTTCGCCTCGGTCAAAGGCAACACCGGGCGCTACCTCGGCGCCATCCGCCTGCGTCGCGACAACGATTGCGTGGTGATCACCGAGATGGGCGTCGAACCGCCGGATCAGCCCAGGTCGGTGGTCCTGCGTCGCAGCGGCTCCGCCCAGGCCGACAACGCCGGCGACGACGCGCAGGCCGGAGCCATCGCGCCCGAGCGATCCGACCCGCTGGACAGCATTCCCTTCATCGGACTCTGGGGCGGCAGTTGGTGGGCGGTCATCGTCCTCGCCATGCAGGGCTTGTGCCTGCTGCACCTCATCCGCACGCGCGGCGATTTCCGCTGGCTCTACGCCATCATCTTCCTGCCCGTGGCCGGCTCGCTGGTGTATCTCTTCTGGCATCGCGCGCTGCCGCTGCGCCTGCCGTCGGCGCGTCTGCTGGCGCTGCCCATGCTCGAACGCTTCGACCTCGGCCGCGTCGAAAAGGCCTTCCGGCACAGCGACACCCTGGCCAACCGCATCGCCTTCGCCGAGGCCCTGCTCGCCCGCGGCCGCCACGACGAAGCGCTGGCGCTCTACGAGCGCGCGCTCAGCGGTCCGCAGCGCAACGATGTCACCCTGCTCTTCGGCCATGCCAAGGCCTGCTACGCCGCTGGGCGCCATCGCGATGCCGCCGAGACCCTGCTGCGCGCCGAACAGGTGCCCAACAACGAGAAGCAGCGTCAGCGCCACCTGCTGCTCGCCCTGTGCCTGCACCGCCTCGGCGACCTCGCCGCCGCCGAGGAACGTTTCCGCGCCGCCCAAGGCGGCTTCAGCGGCGAAGAGGCGCGCTGCCGCTACGCCCTGTTCCTGGACGACTGCGGACGCAGCGACGAGGCCCGCCGCGAATTCGCCAAGGTGGTCGATTCGGCCGAGCACTCGGTGTGGTCGTACCGCCGCGCCGAGGCGTTCTGGATCAAGACCGCGAGGGTGCGCTTGCAGGCGCTGGCGGTGAACGGTCCTGCCTAGCTAGCAGGCGGCTCATGAAACAACCAGGCCCGCGCGAGTGCACGGGCCTGGTCGGTTCTCATCGATAGCGCAGGCGGCTGCCGCATCCCGCCGCTTGGAAAGCGGCGCTGCGTGTCGCCCGCTTCAGCCCTTGGCTTTCTTCCCCTTCGCCACCGGCGCGGAGGCTTCGTCGGCCAGCCATTCCGTGTGATGGAACTCGCCCGGCTTCTCGTTGCGCTCGTAGGTATGGCTGCCGAAGGCGTCGCGCTGGGCCTGCACGACGTAGGCGGGCAGGCGGGCGGTCGTATAGCTCTCGATGTAGGCCAGCGAGGCGCCCAGCGAGGGCACCGGGATGCCGGCCGCCACCGCTGCGCCCACCACCTTGCGCAGGGCGGGGACGGTGCGCGCGATGTCCTTCTTGAACTCGCCCGAGACCAGCAGGCTGGGCAGGTCGGACTGCTTCTTATAGGCCGAGGTGATGCGGTCGAGGAACACCGCGCGGATGATGCAGCCGCCGCGCCAGATCGCGGGAATCGAACCGACATCGGTGCCGTACGCGCGCAGCTTGGCGCACTCGGTGATCATGCGCATGCCCTGGGCGTAGGCCGAGAGCTTGGCGCCGTAGAGCGCGGTGGCGATGTCCTTCACGGTGACGCCGCGCAGCTTCTTGCGCGGCAGCTTCAACGCCTTGGCGGCGGCTTCGCGCTCGCCCTTGAGCGACGACAGCAGTCGGGCGTCGACGGCGGCGGTGATGGTCGGGATGGCGACGTTGGCCTCGAGCGCGGCCACGGTCGTCCACTTGCCGGTGCCCTTCTGGCCGGCGGCGTCGCGGATGGCGTCGAGCAGGAACTTCTTCGGCTTCATCGGATCGGCCTTGCCGGCGACCTTGCCGGTGAGCTCGATCAGGAAGCTGGCAAGTTCGCCCTGATTCCACGCGGTGAAGGTGGCGGCGCACTTCTTGTGGTCATGGCCGAGGCCGCGGTTCATCAGGTCGTAGCACTCGGCGATCATCTGCATGTCGCCGTACTCGATGCCGTTGTGCACCATCTTGATGAAGTGGCCGGCCGAGCCCTCGCCGCACCAGGTCACGCAGGCTTCGTCACCGTTGACGCCGGCCTTGGCCGAGATGGCGGTGAGGATGGGCATCAGCTTGGCGACGGCCTGCTTGTTGCCGCCGGGCATGATCGCCGGGCCGAGGCGCGCGCCTTCTTCGCCACCGGAGACACCCATGCCGACGAAGTTGAATTTCCACTTCTTGGCCAGCTCGTTGCGGCGGTCGGTGTCGGCCCAGTGGGCGTTGCCGCCATCGGCGAGGATGTCGCCATCCTCCAGCAGCGGCGCGATCTGCTCGATCACCGCGTCAGTGCCCTTGCCGGCCTGCACCATGATGATGATGCGGCGCGGCCGCTTGATGGCGGCGACGAAGTCGGCGAGTTCCCGGCAGGGGATGAAGCGGGCGTTCTTGCCGTGCTCCCACTGCATGACCTCTTCGGTCTTCTCGTAGGAGCGGTTGTAGATGGCCACGGTGTTGCCGCGGCTCTCGATGTTCTTGGCGAGGTTGCGGCCCATCACGGCCATGCCGATGACGCCGGCGTCTGCAGAAGCGGTCATTTGTATACGTCCTAGGGTGTTGGGAGGTGAGAAGGGGCGAAGGGGCTGGGGGAAGGCCGGGCAGCGTGAATGGCTTCGCGCCGGCGTCCAGTCCGCGCCGGCAGGCCGTCAAACGTGGCGGGACGGCAGCACCGCTGCGGACCCGCAGGCGCCAGCGGCGACCCGGGATCACCGGCGCATCCGCGGCCATGGGATCATCCCTAACGCTGCGTTGTCGTGCAGTTTAAGGCGTTTTTACGGGGCTCGTCCGACCACCCTGCCCGGTGACCACCACCGACCAGCCAGATTCCCTGCTTACCTCTGCGTCGGCCACCCGCCTGGTATGCAGACAACCCAAATGCCGCCCTGCGGCGAGGAGCCCCCCATGTCCCGTTTCCTGCGTTGGTTCGCCATCGGCGCCCTGTGCGTCACCGTCACCGCGCCGCCGATCTTCGCCGCTGATGGCGAGGCCGCCGGTGGAGCAAAGGTCGCCGAGGGCGAGAAGAAGGAAGAGAAGCACGGCGCGCCCAGCGGCTCGATCACCAAGGTCGATGCCGCCGCCAAGTCGGTGACCGTCAAACTCAAGGGCGAAGACAAGGTCTTCACCGTCAACGAGGCCACCGTCATCACCGTCGAAGGCGTCGCCGGCACCCTCGAAGGTCTCAAGGAAGGGCAGCGCGCCCGCGTCACCGCCGATGCGGCCGGTCTGGCGTCGAAGATCGAAGTCGTTCCCGCCGGCGAGCGCAAGAAGAAGAAAAAGACGGAGTGACCGACGCGGCGCCATTCCAGCCCGCACGGGCTTCCCGGGATGGCGCCCCACGCTGCGGTTTTCATCGGGGGGTTCGCCCAGCGAACCCCCCGCGCTGCGGCCCACGCCGCTGTGCGTTGCCTGCCCATCCACGTTCCCACCCTGACTCCGTGTCCGGGAACGGACGCCCGTGAGGGGAATGGCATGGACCAGCCTGATCTGATCAAGCGCTTCCTGGAGCACCGCGATGTGCTCTTCGGATTCGTCTTCGCCCTGACCCTCGACCACGACGTGGCCGAGGAGGTCTTCCAGGAGGTCGGCGTGGCCATTCTCAGCGAGGTCGCCAAGGGCACCGCTCCCGACCATTTCCTGGCCTGGGCCCGTGGCCTGGCCCGCCACCGCGTCGCCGATCACTACCGCCGCGAGTCGCGCCGGCGCGAAGTCGAAGGCACCCTGACCAGCGATCCCGAGGCGCGCCTCGAACTGCTCGCCGGGGTGGTCGACCAGGCCTTCGCCGAGAACGAAAACGACGACGACCACCAGGCCCGGCTCAAGCATCTGCGCGACTGCGTGCAGCGGCTGGGTGGACGCGCCCGCGCGATCGTCGACGCCCGCTACCGCGAACGCAAAGCGCTCAAGGACATCGCCAGCGCGCTGTCCTGGCAGGAGACCTCGATCAAGGTCGCGCTGAGCAAGGCGCGCAAGGCGCTGGCCGAGTGCATCGACCGCCGGGTCGCCAATGCCGGGACGCAGCCGTGAGCCCGTCGCCCGCCAGCCGCGCGGCCGACGCACTGATCGACCGCTATCTCGATGGCTCGGCCGACACGGCCGCCATGCAGGCGCTGCGCGTGGCGCTGGCCGGCGACGCCGCCGCGCGCCAGCGCTTCTACCGCCGTGTGCTGGTCGAGTCCCACCTGCACACGTTGGGGGCCAGCGGCGGGATCGAAGCCGCGCCGCTGCGCACCGCCTGGTGGGCGCGGCCGCTGGTGTGGGTGGAGGCCGCCGCGCTGCTCGCCGCCTGCCTGCTGGGCTGGTGGCTGGTCGGATCGACTGCCGCAGCGCCCGGTCCGCACCGTGTCATCGCCGGCCAGGTCGAGGTCGGCGGCACCGCCACCACTCGCCTGTCCGATGGAGCGGCGCTGCGGGTGGTCGGTGACCATCAAGCCGTGCTGCAGCTCGCCGACGCCACACGGGTGGTGCTGGAACCGGCCACCGAGGCGGTGGTGCGCGGACGCAGGGGTGACGATCGTCAAACCGTCGAACTGCTGAACGGTGGCGGCCGCTTCACCGTCGCACCGGCGGACGGTCGCTTCCTGGTCGCCGCCGGGGGCGGCACCATCAGCGCCCGGGACACCGATTTCTCGGTGCGGAAAGTCGATCGTGAGGGCGAGCCGCGTTGGGTGGTGGCGGTGCGCGAAGGCAAGGTGCAGCTCGAATGCGCGGGCAAGAGCCGCAGCGTCAGCACCGGCAAGGACGCGCTGATCGGCCACGGCAGGGACGGCAGGGACGCTAAAGACGGCAAGGACGCTAAAGACGGCAAGGACGGCCGGGAGCGCAGGTCGCGCCCGACCACCCGTGGCGTGCTGGCAGCGATCGATGCCGGCGAACGCACGGTGACGCTGCCCCGCAACGACGGTGGCAGCCAGACCTGGCGCCTCGCCACCGGCGCGGTGGTGGTCATCGACCGCGTCGACCAACCGTTGACCGCGGTGCCACTGGGCACACCGGTGACGCTCACCTTCACTGCCGATGGCAGCCTGGTGACGCGGCTCAGCGCCCATGGCCCGCTGGTCTCGGGCACCGTCGTCAACGTCGATCCCAGCGCCGGTGAACTGCTGCTGCGCCTGTCCAAGGAGGGCGGCGGCATTCGCCGCGTCCCCATCGGTCCGCACATCCCGATCGTCGACGACGGCCTCGCCGTCGAACCCGTCGCCCTCGCCGTCGGCGACCAGATCGAGGTCCGCTACCTGGTCGATCAGGTGACGGTGCAGGAGATCAGCGTGCGGCCGCGGCGGCCGAAGTAGCGCCTGCGCAGCGTCGCCGTCGACGCTCCTGCGTACGCCTCCGCGAACCTCAGTTCCAGCGCCGCACGTACCCCAGCTTCAGCAGGCGTTCGCGGGCGACGATGTCCTGAGCGGGATCGACGTTGATGCGCAGCACCGCCGTCTTGTCGGCGCCAAGCTCGCCGCGCACGTGGTGCATGCCCGGGCTGGCGCGCATCAGACGCTCGTGCTGGAGCAGTTCGGCCTCGCTGACGTCGGCCTTGGTATAGGTGAACACCGAGTCAGTGAACACCCAGGCGTCGCGATTGCCGGAACAGCCGGCGGCGAGCAGGACAAGGACGGCGACAGTGGCGGTCGCGAAAGCGGTCAGACGCATGGATGGCTCCTGGCCGCGCAGCGTGCGGACGTTCGGACGTTCGGTCGTACGGGCTGAACGACCGCACGACCGTGTGTGTCATGGGGGGCGCGGCTGCGCCGCGCCTGGTGCGGACGTGCGGACGTGCGGGCCGAACGTCCGAACGTCCGAACCGTGGCAATCCGAACCGTGGCAATCTATTCGAGCCCACTCCCCGCCACCGTCCCGCGCAGGACATGCAGGGCGATGGCGGGATCGGGGGCGGTGATCAGCGCCTCGCCGACCAGCACGGCGTCGACGCCGGCGTCTTCGAGCCTGCGGCAGTGCGCGCGCGTCGCGATGCCGCTCTCGCTGACCACCACCCGGCCGTCGCCGAGCAGACCGGGCAGCAGGCTGATAGTGGTGTCGAGGCTGACCGAGAAGTCGCGCAGGTCGCGGTTGTTCACCCCGATCAGGTCGGCGCCCACGGTCAGCGCGCGCAACGCCTCGTCGGCGTCATGGACCTCGACCAGCACGTCGAGGCCGAACTCGCCGGCCAGGCCGCGCAGGTCGCGCAGCACGCCGTCCTCCAGACAGGCGACGATGAGCAGCACGGCGTCGGCGCCGGCCAGGCGCGCCTCGGCGATCTGGCGCGGGTCGACGATGAAATCCTTGCGCAGCACCGGCAGCGGCACCGCCGCGTGCACCGCGATCAGGTCGGCCAGCGCGCCGAAGAAGAAGCGCTGATCGGTGAGCACCGACAGGCCGGCGGCACCACCCAGCAGGTAGCGGTAGGCGGTCAGCACGGGGTCGTAGTCGGGCGCGAACACGCCCTTGGACGGGCTGCCCTTCTTGCACTCGGCGATGACGCGGATCGGCGTGCCGGCCGGTCGGCGCAGCGCCGCCCGCAGTCCGCGGCAGGCGGGCAGGTCGCGCAGGACGGCGCGGTCGATGGCCGGCAGGGAGGCGATCTCATCGCGCTTGTGGGCGAGGATGCGTTCGAGGATGGGCGCGCTCATCGCCGGCGTCCGCTGGCGGTCCGGCCGACCTCGCGCGCGGCCTGCCGGGTGAGCGCGTGCAGCAGCACCAGGCGATCGGCGGACAGCGTGTCGGCGCGGGCATGCAGCCAGGTGAACAGCACCGGCAGGCTCATGCCGGCGGTGGGGCCATGGCTGCCGGCGCGGAACTGCTCGGCGATCTGATCGGCGGCGGCGCGCACTTCGCGGGCGGAGAGCGAGCCGTCCTCGATGCCGGCGACGACGCCGAGGTCGCATTGGAAGGCGAGCAGGCGCGCCTGCTCGTCGAGACCACGGGCGCCAGGTCTGGCCGACGCCGGCACCGCCATGGCGTCGAGGGTGCCGACCACCGTGACGCGCAGCCTGGCGGCAAGCGCGTCGTCAGGCGGCGCCGGCGGTCCCTTGCAGCCAGCGAGGACGATCAGCGCGATGAGGATGGCCAGGCGCGGCATGCGGCGGGCCACGATTCGCCGGCATGGCGCAGGGGCAAGGCGGATCTGCGGCGCCCGGTGCTCGCCAGCAGCTATCCGCCAGCAGCCAGCAGCCTACTTCCGGGTGATCTCCAGGCGATCGTTGGCGAAGCGGATGGTCGCGTTGCCGACGCTGGCGCTGGCGGCCAGGCCGTCGCCACTGACGGCCACCACGGGCGCGGCGCCGCGTTGCAGGGTGAACACCACCAGGAAATCGCCGGCCAGGCCGTCGGCCGAACTGACGTGGATGGCCTCGCCGCTGGCGACGTCGTTGATGCCGCTCTCGGGCTGCGCCTTCCACGGCGCCTTGGCGCGGACGATGCGCGCATCCCGGGGCGCGATCACCGTGGCCGACCACGAGGCGTCGCCCTGGACGATGCGGAAGCGGTGGCCGTCGATCTCGACGCGGGCGTCCCGGCCCGGCGGGATCTGGTGCACCCACAGCTTGCGCTTGCCGCCGGTCACGCGGTCGGCGAGGGCATAGAGCCCGGGCACGCCGGCGGCGCCGGAGTGGTCGGCAGCGAAGGCGCGCAGGCCGGAGACGCCGGTGTCGACGGTGGTGCCGCGGTAGACCTCGGCGAGGTCGATGGTCACGCTGCCGGATCCGCTGGCGGGATCGCCGGCGACGTGGACGACCCGACCGCGGCCGTTGGCGTTGATCACGTCGTCGGGCAGGACGACGACGTTGTCGAGCCAGCGGCTGCCAGTCTTGCCGTTGGCATTGTTGTCCTTGCACGCCCAGTGGCGGCCGAGCCCGAAGACCTGGAAACAGCCCGCTTCGGCCTGATTCCAGCCGCAATTCGCGCCGGCCTTGGCGTAGATCTGCGCGACCACGTCGTCAGCGCCGCGGAAGCCGTCGCGGAAGGCCAGGAAACCGCGCGTCGGCGCCTGCCACACCAGGGGGATGCGGCCGGCCGGAGCCGCCGGGACGAGATCGGTCGGCCAGTTCACGAAGGCCCAGGCCAGGCTGAGATCGTCGGCATCCTTGCTGGCGGCGAGCGCGCCGGCCGCGGTCTGCGCGTCGTCATGCCCGACTCCGGCCAGACGCAGCCAGTGGTGGAACAGCGCCGGTCGCCAGTCATCCGCTGCCAGTGCGAGGGCGCGCGGAAAATAGCGCGCGCTGATGGTGCCGCCGCCGTGACCGCCGAACGACTGGCTGACGGCTTTGCGGCCCTCGCCAGGCCACACCGTGGTGGCGACATAACGCGCGGCGAAGTGGCTGAGATCGGGGCGGCCGGTGAGCTCGCGGCCGATGACGTTGCGATAGGCGCAGGCGTAGTCGTGGGGCAGGTGGTGGCACTCCAGGGTGTAGCCCTCGCCCTCGCCCTGGAAGCCGCCATCGCCCATGCCCATCTGCGCGCAGAGGTGGTTCCAGCGCGCCAGCGTGCGTGCGTTCTTCTCCCAGGTCGGATTCAATCCGCCGCTCGCCGTCCACTGCGCCAGATCGCGGGCATGGTCAGCCAGCGCCTGCGTCTGCGCGGCCTGGCGCGCCGGATCAGCGATGAAGGCGGTGGCCTCGGCCTCGCTCGCCGGCACGAACAGCGGAAAGGCCTGACCGGTGGGACCACCGATGCGCACCGGCACCAGCCAGGGATAGCGACCCGCCGCCAGGTAGACGCTCTCGCCATCGCCCAGACGTTCGCCGGCGAGGAAGCATTCACCCCGCCAGGTGTTGCCCTGGAACCGGTACCAGCCGGCGGTGGCGACCTCGACGCCGGCGAAGAAGAACAGCCGCACGTGCTCCTTGCCCGCCAGCTTGGGCGTGTCGATGACCACGGTCTCGGGAGACGGACCGCTGCCGAGACGGCGGAAGGCGTCCGGTCGCGACTCGCGGCTGAGCGCCTCCCAGCGCCTGGCCTGGCTGCGGAAGCGCACCTCCTGTCCGGGCTCGGGCCGGGCCGCCGCCATGCCGCCGACCGCGGCCAGACAGTCCTCGCTGCGCAGAGCGCCGAGATCGAACGGGCCGAGGAACAACCAGCGGTCGGGCGTCGCGCCCAGCGGCAACGGCCCGACCGGCACGCCTGCCGCCGGCGTCCACACCGGTGCGTCCAGACGCAGGACGGCAGTGCGCTGCGCCGGCGGCGCCGACGGTGCGCTGCGGCGCTCGCCCATCAGCGCCAACGCGGCGATGCCGTTGCCGCCATGGATGACCACCGTGTAGTTGCTGCCCGGATCCCAGTTCACCGTGCCGACGCGGTGCTTGCGGTTGAGGCAGAGATCGAGGATCTCATCGAGGTAGTTCTCGACCACCTCGCGCTGCTCGACCGACCACGCCTGATGGCAGAGGTCGTAGGCCATGCCCACCACCGAGGTGCGGTAGCCCCAGAAGCGGCCGAGCGCGAAGGGCCCGCCATTGCGGTTCTTGAGCACCGCGACCGTGGCCGGGAAGGCGCGCGCGGCCAGGTCGGCGTCGCCGGTGAGTTGGAAGAGCAGGCCGAGCGCGACCGGATCGTCGACGCGCGCGCGCAACCGCTGCGCCAGCGCCTGACCCACCGGCGTGGCCAGGCGGGCGCGCAGTTCGGGAAGCTGGCTGGCGCGGAAGAGCAGACGCGGGTGCTCGCCGGGCTGCACCGGCACGTGACCCGGGCGCAGCGGCGGCAGCGCGACCACCGTGCCGGTGACCTTCCCCGCGGCGGTGAACGCCTCGCCGGCGCCCTGGAAGCTGCCGCTATGGCTGCCGACCACGAGGTCGCCGTCGCGGCGCAGTTCGAGGCGATAGCGCGCCGGACCACCTTTGACCCAGTTGTCGCCCTCGATGTCGAGTACGACCTCGACGACCAGCACCCCATCGCTGAGCGCGCTGCTGGTGACCCGGCCATCGTGGATCGAGCGATCGAAGGTCTGTGCCGAACCCCAGGCATCGGTCCAGGCGCTACCGTCGAGATCGAGGTGCAACTCCAGCGGTTTGGGTTCGACCGCCGCGCCGGCCTTGGGCGGCGTCGCCAGAGCACCGTCAAGGCTCAGCGTGTACCGCCCCGGCCAGCCGGGTTCACCGGCGACCAGGGCGACCGCGAACAGGCAGGCGGCAACCAGGCGGATGGGCATGTGCGCAGCTCCCAGACAGGAAGGACAACGCGCGGCACCGACCGGGCGTTGCGCAGCAGAAGTATGGTTCTGCGACCGCGCGACCTGACTGGGAGAGCAAGCGCCAGGTCCGACAGCTTGTCCACCGGGGAACTCCCGAGGCTGGACATCGCGGTTCTGCCGCCGTGCGCGCCGGCTAATCTGCCGCGCACCATGGCCATCGACCCCGGAGCTGTGCTGGCTGGCCTGCGCAGCGATCTGGCAGTCGTCGTGGCGGCGGTGCGCGACGAGGTCGCCGGCCTTGGCCCGACCGGCCTGGCCTGGAAGCCAGCCCCTACGGCGTGGTCGATTGCCGAATGCTTGGACCACCTCGTGGTCACCGACACCACCTATGATGTGACCTTCGATCAGGTGCTCGCCGACGAACATCGGCGCCGGCTCTGGCACCTGGTGCCACTGCTGCCGCGCTGGTGGGCCGGCCTGCTGCTCAGCGCAGTCGATCCCGCCAATGCCCGTCGGGTGAGCGTGCCCCGCGTCTACGCGCCAACCGCCAGCCCCAGCGACCCGACGGTGGTGGAGCGCTACCTGGCGCGCGGCGCCCTGCTCGACCGCTACCTCGCCGCATTCAGCGCGCGTCCCGGGCTGCTCGCCACGGTGATCACCTCACCGGCAGCGGCGGTCATGGTCTACTCCCTGGGCGACACGCTGACCATCCTCGTCCGGCATCACCAGCGCCACCTCGCCCAATGCCGGCGCGTGAAAGCGACGCCAGGTTTCCCCACCGCCTGACCGCCCCGGCAATGCCGGGCGTCGTCAGCGCCGCCGGCGGCTGAGCGCAGTCCACCCGCGAGCGCGCCATTGCATGAGCCGGTCACGCTCGCCAGCGTGCGGCGGTGCCGCGCCTGCTCGTCCACGAAGGCCGCCTGACCTCCAGCGCGCGGCTGCGCTGGGTGAAGCTGCTGTGGGTGGCGCTGGGGGTGGGCTGGCTGTGGGCCTTCCTGGCGCTGCCCCTGCTGGCGGTGGTCGGCCTGTCGTTCACCGAGAACGGCGAGTACGGGCAGATGACCACGACGCCGACGCTGGAGAATTACCGCCGGGTCGCCGGCTTCGGCCTGCTCGGCTGGACGTCCGCCAACGCCTGGACGCTGCTGCGCAGCGTGGTGGTGGCGGGCGCGACCACGCTGATCGCGGTCGCCCTCGCCTATCCCACCGCCTTCGCCATCGCCGCGCTGCCGACGCGCCGGCGCACCCTGGCGCTGGCCGCGATCACCATCCCCTTCGCCACCAATCTGGTGGTGCGCACCTATGGCTGGATGCTGCTGCTCGCCGCCGACGCTCCGCCGGCGCGCGCGCTGCACACGCTTGGCCTGCTCGACCACGGCGAGGCGCTCCACCCCGGCGCGCTAGCGGTGTACCTGGGCATGGCCAGCGCCTGCCTGCCCTTCGCCGTGCTGCCGCTCTACGCCAGCGTCGAACGCCTGGACTGGACCCTGGTCGAGGCGGCGCGCGACGCCTACGCCGGGCGCTGGCGCACCTTCCGCCATGCCATCCTGCCGCAGACCGCGCCCGGACTGTGGGCAGCGCTGGTGCTGACCTTCGTCCCCGCGCTCGGCATGTTCCTGGTGCCCGACCTGCTGGGCGGCGGGCGCCATCAACTGCTCGGCAACCTCATCCAGCGCCAGTTCGCCGGCGACTGGCCATTTGGAGCCGCGCTCGCCGTGGTGCTCATCGTCGCCAGCCTGGGCGGACTGTGGGCGCTGCGTCGGCGTGGCGACGCGCACGCATGAAGGCGGCGCGACGATTGCCGGCGTGGGTGTGGCTGGCCGGCGTGGTGGCGTTGGCGCTGACCTGGGCGCCGCTGCTCGCCGTCGCGGTGCTTTCGGTCAACGCCAGCCGGCGCGGCACGGTGTGGAACGGCTTCTCGCTGCGCTGGTACGCGGCGCTGGCAGAGCGCAGCGATCTCGCGCTGGCGGCGCTCAACAGCCTGATCCTGGCGACGGCGTCGACCGCCATCGCCACGGTCATCGGCAGCGCCCTGGCCATCGGTCTGGGCCGGCCGTGGGGACGCACCGGGCGCGGCGTGCTCATGACCACGCTCTACCTGCCGGTGGTGGCGCCCGACCTGGTGCTGGCGCTCGCCCTGGTGCTGGCCTTCGCGGCGGTGCGCGCCGTGCTGCCCACCTTCACGCCCGGCCTGCTGGCGATGACCATCGGCCACGTCACCTTCCAGATCGCCTTCGTCGCGCTGGTGGTGCAGGCGCGCCTGGCCGGCATCGGCCGCGACCAGATGGAGGCCGCACGCGACTGCTTCGCCAGCGACGCCTACGCCATCCGCCGCGTCCTGCTGCCGCAACTGTGGCCGGGCATCGCCGGCGGCGCCGTGCTCGCCTTCACGCTGTCGCTCGACGATTTCATCATCGGCTTCCTCACCGCCAGTCCGCATTCGCAGACCCTGCCGCTGGTCATCTATGCCGCGCTGCGCCAGGGCGTGCCGGCCGAGATCCACGCCCTGTCAACGTTGGTGCTGCTGGTCACCACCGTGCTGGTGTTCACGCTGATCGGGCTGGGGCGGCAACGGCAGGAATGAGGCGGGCACCGCGGCGCGACGCGCGGGTGCCGCGGTCGCAGCAACGGGATGCCCGCAACCGTTGCGTGCAGACCCGGTGGCGGAGCATGCCGCACGGCGGTGGCACCGATCCCCGGTAGCGTCCGTCCCGGAGGTGGCCATGCGTGCTCTGCTGCTGGTGCTGGTGGTGACCACAGGTCTGCTCGGCGGCGAGAGCGAGGTCGCGCTCGAACCCGAGGCCGGCGGCGACGCGTTCCGCGTCCAGGGCGAGTACGCCAGCGATGGCGCCAGCCACGCCGCCCAGGTGGTGGCCCTGGCTGGCACCACCATGCGATTGGCGATCTATGCCGGCGGCCTGCCCGGAGCGGGTTGGGACGGCAAGACCCGGCTTGAAGTGGCCGGCACGCGCACCGACGCCACCGCCGAGTTCGCCAATGCCCAGGTGCAGGCAACGGTCAGCGCCGACGGCCTGCGCCTGGTCCTCGCTGGCGGCACTCCGCTGCACTTGAAGAAAGTGCAGCGGCAGAGCCCGACCCTCGGCGCCAAGCCGCCGGCGGGCGCCGCCGTGCTCTTCGGCGACGACCGCAACGTCGACGCCTGGCAGGCCGGCCGCGTCGACGACCGCGGCCTGCTCACCGCCGGCACCAAGACCAAGAAGCTCTACCGCGACTTCACCCTGCACGTCGAGTTCCGCATCCCGTTCAAACCGGCGGGTAAGGACCAGGACCGCGGCAACAGCGGACTCTACCTGCAGGACCGTTACGAGATCCAGATCCTCGACTCGTTCGGCTCGGCGCCGCTGTTCAACGACTGCGGTTCGATCTACCGGCAGACGCCGCCCGATCTCAACATGTGCCTGCCGCCGCTGTCCTGGCAGACCTACGACATCGACTTCACCGCCGCCCGCTTCGAGGGCGCCCAGCGTTCGGCCAAAGCGCGCATCACCGTCCGCCTCAACGGCGTCGCCGTGCACCAGGACCGCGAGATCACCGCCAAGACCGGCGCCGGAAAACCCGAGGCCCCCGAACCCGGACCGATCCAGTTGCAGGGCCACGGCAATCCGGTGTTCTTCCGCAATGTGTGGATCGTGGAGCGTTGAAGCCGAATAGCGCAGTGAAGCGGCTGAAAAACGCGAAGGATCAGCCGGCCGCGGTGGAGCGGGTGAGAGACAGCAACGCACGCAGGAGATGGTCCGTAACGTTTCCGCGCCGATCGCGCTCCTACCGTCACCCTCACTTCATCGCTCGCCAGCTCTCCTGCCGCTCCTGCCGCTTCATCCTCTCACCTCAGAGTCCCCCATGCGCCTCCTGATCCTCCTCGCCGTCGCAGTCTCCGTGGGTGCTGCCGACGCCAAGCCGCTCAACGTGCTGTTCTTCACCAAGTCGGGCGGCTTCGAGCACTCGGTGATCAAGCGCACGGGCGACGCCCCCAGCCATGCCGGGCGCATCCTCGCCGACCTCGCCAAGCAGAAGGGCTGGAACGTCACCGAGACCAAGGACGGCCGCATCTTCGCCAATGACCTGGCGCGCTTCGACGTGTTCTTCTTCTACACCACCGGCGATCTCACCAAGGACGGCAAGGATGGCGCGGGCATGGGCGACGCAGGCAAGGCCGCCTTCCTCGACGCCATCAGCAAGGGCAAGGGCTACGTCGGCATGCACAGCGCGTCCGACACCTTCCACAGCCCCAACCACAAGAAGGGCACGCTGGAAAACAACGCCGCGCTCGATCCCTATGGCGTCATGCTCGGCACCGAGTTCATCGTCCACGGCGCCCAGCAGAAGGCGAAGCTGACCTGCGTCGACGCCAAGTTCCCAGGCATCGCCGACTTCACCGCCGGCTTCGAATGGCAGGAGGAGTGGTACTCGCTCAAGAACTTCGCCAAGGATCTCCATGTGCTGCTGGTCATGGACACCACCGGTATGACCGGGGCGATGTACCAGCGGCCGAACTATCCGTCGACCTGGATCCGTATGCACGGCAAGGGCCGGGTGTTCTACAGCACGCTCGGTCACCGCGAGGACATGTGGCTGCGCCCGCAGGTGCAGGCGCTGGTCGCCGGCGCCGTCGACTGGGCCGGTGGGCGGGTCGACGCTGACACCACGCCGAACGTCGACCAGGTCACGCCGAAGGCGAGCGAGTTCACGAAGTGAGCGCTGGCGGATTGCCACGGGGTTCGCGGGTGCGCAGGTGCGCAGGTCACGTGGCGCGGCCGCTGGCGATGCTCGCCGGCCTGCTCGCCGTCTGCGCCTGCGCTGGTGCTGCCGACGACGATGTCCCCGCGCCGGTCGCGAAAGGCGGGTCCAAGGGCCAGGCGATGGACTACGGCCCGTTCCAGACCTACAGCCTGCTGCATCCCGCCGGCGGCGCCGAGCCGGTGCCCAAGGGCCTGGTGGTGCATCTCGGCGGCAACGCGCATGCCTGCTTCGACAGCGATCTGCTGCGCTGGGCGACGGTGTGGACCGGCCCGGGCATCGGCCTCGATCTCGGCAAGACCAACCTCAGCGGCTACAAGGGCTCGGCGCGCGGCGCGGCGCTCACCGGCGTCGAGGCCTGCTCGACCGCCGTCGTCCCCGGCTGGTGCAGCGATGGCGCCTTCACCGATCCGCGCCCCAACCGCAGCGGCCCGCTGCCGCGCGCACAGGGCAGATGGCGCGGACTGTTCCGCCACGGCGACCAGGTGGTGCTTGCCTACCAGATCGGGAACCGCGCCGTGCTCGACCTGCCCGGCCGCAGCGGCGAGGGCGACGCCACGGCGTTCACGCGCACCCTGCGCATCGACACCGGCACCGCCCCCCTGCACCTGCTGATCGGCGATCTCGCCGGCGCCAAGGGCGAGACCACCACCACCGCCGCCACTCTGAGCACCGGCACCGCGACCCTGCTGGCGGTCACCGTCGGCGCTCCGGCCGGCGCCCGGCTGACCGCTCAGGACGGACGCCTCGCCCTCTCCGTGCCCGCGTTGTCGGCGCCGACGGTGTTCACCGTGGCGGTGTGGCGCGGCGCGCCCGCTGGCGTGAACGCCGCCCGCGCCCGACTGGCAGCGCTGCCGCAGGCGGCAGATCCCACCGCGCTGTGCACCGGCGGCCCGGCGCGCTGGGCAGCGCCGCTGGCCGCGTCGATCCAGCGCGGCGATGACGACGGCGCCTGGGCCGTCGACACCGTCGCGCTGCCCGAGACCAATCCCTGGCAGGCATGGATGCGGCCGACCGGCCTCGACTTCCTGCCCGATGGGCGCATCGCCCTGTGCACGATGAACGGCGACGTGTGGATCGCGACCGTGTCGGCCAGCGGCACGGCGGTGACCTGGCGGCGCTTCGCGGCCGGGCTCTACGAACCGCTCGGCCTGTGCGTCGCCAACGGGCTGATCCTGGTCACCGGCCGTGACCAGATCACCCGGCTGCGCGACCTCGACCGCGACGGCGAGGCGGACCACTACGAGTGCTTCAACAACGACCGCCAACTGTGGCCGAACTACCACACCTTCGCCTTCGACCTCCAGCGCGACCGCGCCGGCAACTTCTACTACATCGTCGGCAACAACTGGGCACCGCCGGGCACGCCCGGGCACAACTGCCTGCTGCGGGTAAGCCCGGACGGCGAGCGCAGCGAGGTGGTGGCCACCGGCTTCCGCGCCCCCAACGGCATGAGCATCGGCCCCAATGACGAGATCACCTGCGGCGACAACCAGGGCCAATGGGTGCCATCGAGCAAGGTGATGCTGGTCAAGCCCGGTGCCTTCCATGGCGCGGTGACCGACCCGCGGCAGAAGCCCGACGTCCCCACGCCACCGGCCGATCCGGTGCCGCCACTGTGCTGGCTGCCCACCACCATGGACAACTCCAGCGGTGGCCAGGTGTGGGTGACCAGCGACCGCTGGGGCCCGTTCAACGGTGGACTGCTGCACCTGTCCTACGGCAAGTCGGCGTTGTTCGCCGTGCTGCGCCACGACGTCGGCGGCGTCGCCCAGGCGGCGGCGGTGCGCTTCCCGCTCCAGTTCGCGGCCGGGATCATGCGCGGCCGCTTCTCTCCCGACGGTGATCTCTGGCTGACCGGCATGAAGGGCTGGCAGACCAATGCCGCCAAGGACGGCTGCCTGCACCGCGTGCGCTCCACCGGCAAGCCGGTCCTGCTGCCGGTGTCCTTCGCCGCCAGCGCCAAGGAACTGCGCCTGGGCTTCGCGGTCGCGCTCGATCCGGCCAGCGCCGGCGACGCGCGCAGCTACGCGGTGCAGCGCTGGAACTACAAGTGGACGGCGACCTACGGATCCGATCTCTACTCGGTGACCACCGGCGCCAAGGGCAAGGGCGACACCCTCACAGTGACCGCGGCCCGGCTCGACGCCGACGGCCGCACGCTGGTCATCGCCGTCGATGACCTGCGGCCATGCATGCAGCAGGTGCTGACCGTGCGCATCAAGACCGCCGATGGCGCCGCCATCACCGTCGAGGTGCCGCACACCATCCACAAACTGCCCTGAACCGGGCGGCGGATGCCGCTGGGCGCGGTGCACCGCAACCCCGGGCAACGCCCTGGGTTCGGTTACCGCGCCGGAGCCGCCTCGCCGGGATGGCTGAGGTGGTAATGCTTCAGCAGTTCGTCGCCGAAGTCGTTGCCGGTCTCGCGCCACACCGCGTGGATGTGGTTGAGGTTGCCGTTCTGCTGGTCGAACTCGATGAGGATCTGCGGACCATGCAGGCGGTAATACAGCGCCTTGCCCGGCTCGTGGCTGCCGGCGTAGGCGAGGTGGATCTTCTCGATGCCGGCGGCGCGCACGCGCTCCACCGCGGGACGGGCGAATTCGCCGCGCCAGCGGTCGGCGTAGGCGGCGACCATCGCCAACAGCAGGTCGCGCTGGGCCGGTGTCAGCTTCGCCGCCGGGATGCCCAGCGGCGCCTCCGGCAGCTTGCCCTTCGGCATGCCCGGCCCGAGATCGCCGGGAACGGTGTCGGCGATGCGCGCGGCGGTGCGCTGCGCATCGTCGAGCGCGGCGATGAGGCCGCGGCCGAGGTCCTCTTCCATGGGCAGCGCGCGTTCGCCGCCGCGCAGATCGCCGGCGGGCACGACGTTGGGGTTGGAGCCGAAGAAGGTCGGCGTGCAGGACACCGTCGAACCGGTCACGGTCAGGCTCAGCGACAGGTGATGGCCCTCGAAGCGCCAGCCCCAGGCGCCGTCCTTGGCGGGATCGCCGAACACCAGGATGAGGAAGTTCTCGGCGTCGCGCATGCCGACGTTGTCCTTCAGGCGCAGCAGGACGGCGTCGAGGCTCATGATCACCAGGGCGGTGCGGAAGCCGTCGCGCGACAGGCCGCTGGACAGGAACGACATCAGCAGCAGGCGCTGTTCCGGCGCCATGTCCTTGATCGCCAGCCCGGAGCGCGCCCTGGGCACGAAGTCCCACTGCTTGCGCTTGGCGTCGGCGAAGGGCAGCGCCGCCTGGGTGCGCTGTTCCGGCGTCAGCGTGCGCAGCAGGCTGATCGCGGCGGCGGCCATCTCGCGCGCCGCCGTACTGGTGGCGTCGAGGCGTTCGCCAGGAGCGACCTCGCCGGCGATCAGGATGGGGACCAGCAGGGCGAGGAGGACGGTGCGCATGGCGCGGACACTGCCGCGAGGGATGTCTGCGTCCAGCCGCGGCTGGGTTGATCGGTTCCGGCCTGTGCGGTTCCAGGCGAGTGCCACGCCCGCACCGCCCCGTGCACCGCGGCGACGTTACCGCCCGGGTCCGGAAGCATCCAGTCCAGGACGACGCAGCCGCGGATTTCAGGTTCCTCGTCACTTCGAGTGGAACCCTTCACGCGGCGAGAGGCCGATGCGATAGCCGATCAGCATGACAATCGCGATGGAACGCTGGGGGTTGTCCGCCGTCACATTTCCGCTGCATCCGTTACCCTGCGCACATGCCCCGCATCTCCGCTCCCCGCAAGGCACCCGCATCGTCGCGCCGTTCGACGCGAAAAGCCAAACCCAAGTCTGGCACCGTCGGGGCAGTCAGCGCGTTCATCGAGGAACTGGTTCGCGACCTGCCAGCCAAGGCGTTTGCCAATCCTCCCGTTGATGGCTCGACGAACCACGACCACTACCTCTCCTGCGCCGTGAAGCGGGTGAGGAAGCCACGGCGATGACCACGGGCGTGATGGCGGATACCTGGTATTGGATAGCGCGGCTGAATCGTGAGGGCCAATGGCACGAACAGGCGGTAGCGCTCAACGCTTCTTTGGTCGATGTTCCCTTGCTGACGACTGAGTTGGTTCTGGTCGAGACTTTGAATTTCTTCGCCGGGTCATGGTTGCGGGAGACGGCGGCGATGCTCGCTGTCCATCTGGGGCGAGGACGCACGGCGCGCGTCGTAGCGCAGACCTCGGTGCTCTGGGAAGCCGGTTTGACCCTGTATCGTGCCCGCCCCGACAAGGGCTACTCGCTGACCGACTGCGTCACCAGGGAAGTGATGCGCCGATCCGGCATCGCTCGTGTACTCACCAATGACGATCACTTCCGCCAAGAAGGGTTCGAGGTGCTCGACGGCGCCTAGTCCCGCCCGTCCGGACACGTCGCCGCAGTGGGCGCACGCGCAGGCTTCCCTCACTCGACGTGGGAATCCCGCCCACCCGCTCCGCATTTGCGGCGTGCGGCGTCGATGCGCGATCGCCGGTCAAACGCCGGTGCAGTCGCCTGGTAGGTCCCTGCATGACCACGCGCTGCGCCGTACGTTCTCTCGCCCTCCCGCTGCTGGTGCTGACGCTGGTTGGCGGCGACGAAGCGCTGATCGATCTGCGCGCCAGTGCTCCTGTGGTCGATGGCGCCAATCTGCGCCTGCACGCGGTGATCGCCGGACTCGCGGGCGGGCGCGACGCCACCATCACCATCGAACGCTGCGCCGGGGTCTGGCGTGCCGGCACCGCCAGCGCTGCGGGCTTCCAGGCCGGAAGCGCCAGCGCTGACAGCGCTGACCGCGGCCTGACCTTCGCCGAGGGCCGCCTGCGCGGACGGCTGACCGTGGTACTCGAACCCGTGCCGGCCAAGAAGGGCGAGGCGGCCACGGCCAAGATCGACACCACGTTTGATCTCGACGTGACCAGCGCAGCGCTCACCCGCGTCCACGGCGACGAGGTTCCGCCCGATACGGCGAACCGCTTCTGGCACAACGTTCCCGAGCCCCAGGGCGCGGTCGCGCGCGTGCAGGGCACGGCGACGGCCGCGGGTGGCCAGCCGCTGCAACTGGCCGGGCACCTGGCGCCACCCGAGCGCGCCGGGTACTGGAACATGGGCACCCGTGACGGCGACGGCCTGCGCCTGCGCTTCGACCTGGGCAGCACGCGGCAGAACTGGAACCACGCGCGGCTGGCCGTCCATACCTTCGCCACCACCCGCGCACTGCCGGCCGGTGGCGCCCTACGCGTACGCCTCACCACCGATCGCCCGCGTGCCGATGCGCAGGTCACCCTGTGGCTGCGCGAGGAGGACGGCAGCTGGTACTACCTGCGCTCGGCGCTGCCGCTGGTCGACGCGGTCAACGAGGCGCTGCTGCCGCTGGACGCGTTCGTCGAGGCGGAGTGGGTGGCGCCGGGCAGCCACCTCGACGAGGACTACACGCTCGATCTCGGCGCCCTCAGCCAGTTCGCCATCGGCGTCGTCGATCCCTTCGGCATCGGCGAGGTGTCCTTCACGGTCCAGAGCATCGCGCTGGTCGCGCCGACTGCCGCCGCGCCGGCGCCGGCGCCGGCGGAGATCACGGTCAGCGGCCGCACGCTCAGCGTCAACGGCCACGAGCTGGTGCCGCCCGGGATCTTCGGCGGCTTCGCCGAATCGCTTCCGCAGCAGCATCGACCGGGCAGCCAGCGCTTCCTCTATGCCGGAGCGTATCCGCGCATGCCGCGCCACGCCCACGTCGCCATCAGTCCGGCCGACCTGCGCGAGCCGGGTGCGGTGGCGCGGCTGATCACCGGCGCCATGCCCGAGCGCGCCGCGCTGGCCGCGCACTTCGCCTCCGCGCTCGCTGATCTGGCCAAGACCACGCCGGCCGGCCAACGCCAGGTGGTGCCGACGACGACATCCTTGGGCGCGGCGCTGACCGCGGCCAAGGCCCTGCTCGGCCAGGGCCCACCGCCGGCGCTGGCGGAGACGCCGAAGGGCGAGAAGCGCCCGGACGACCCGTTCAAGACGCTGCGCGCCCTGGTCCAGGCCGAAGCGGCGGCGCTCAACGCCCTGCTCGATCGACGCGATCTCTACGACGCCACGGTGTGGGCCGGCATCGCCGTGCCCGTCGGCGTCGACGTCACCCGCGATCCGCTGACGCTGTCCGACACCGTGCTGCGCGAGCGCAACCGCCAGCTGCTGGAAGCCGCCGTCGGCGCCGCCCTGGCTGCGCCTGTGCCGCGCCGGCCGCATGAAGCGTTCTACGTCGACTGCTATGGCGAACGCAAGGAGCCGGCGCAGATCCTGCGCGACGACCAGTGGCGCGAACACCTCGCCGACTACGGCCGCCGCTATGCCGCCATCTGCAAGCGCGAGGACTACCACGGCATCTTCGAATTCTGGAACGAGCCCTATCTCAACTGGGCGGAGCGCAGCCGCAGCAACTACGGCCTGTCCATGTACCGCGCCGATCTCGCCGCCACCGGTGCGCCGGTGCGCATCAAGCGCAAGGACGGCTCGACCCGGGACGAGGACATCGTCCCCCACCTGGCCTGGCGCCAGTTGCCCTCCGGCGAATGGCAGGTCTACGACCCCACCGCGTTCAGCTACTGGTCGGGACGCGGCAATGGCTGGCTCTACGACCGCATGTTCGGCGTCGTCGCCACGGCGATGAAGCAGGCCTGGCCGGAGATGCTGGTCAGCGCCGGCTGGGGCTTCCGCTGGAACGAGGACCACTGGGCGGCGTGGGACCTGCTCTACAAGCCGACCCTCGATCGCAACCCGACGCTGATCGACTGCGTGCACGAGCACCACTACCAGGGCGACACCGCGGCGATGAACGCCAGTTACGAGGTGCTCGCCGCCTATTCGGTGACCGCGCACGGCAAGTGGCGCTGGGCGATCAACACCGAGACCAACGATCTCGTCGATGCGCCGGCGCGCGGCCGGGTCGAGACCAGCGAGAAGGCCGAGCGCGCCACGCACTACCGGCAGATGTGCTACAACCTGCGTGACCTCATCAACTGTGTGCAGGAGAGCCCGGACAAGCTCAAGGCGCGCGCCATGATCCACCACCAGCGCATGGGCGAGGCGCCGGCGATCGTCTTCGCGTGCACCCGCCACCTGCGTGGCCGGCTGCTGGCGGTCGAACGTTCCGATCCCGACGTGTGGTGCGCGGCGGCGATCGACGGCACCGATCCGGCGCTGCCGACGGTGGCCGACGGCCCGCTGGTCAGCGTCGTGCTGTGGAACGACCACCGCGACCCGCGCAGCGTGCGCTTGCACCTGGCCCCGCCGGCCGGCTGCACCTTCACCGGCACGGCCAGCGTCCTGCGCACCACCATGGACTGGTCGAACGTCCGCGTCGGCATGACCCGCGAGGAGCGCGAGCTGCCATCCCGCGGCGGAGACATCACCGTCACCCTGGACAGCCGCAGCGCCTACTGCTTGAACATCCGCGTCGCCGGCACCCTGCCGACATCGGCCGAGCTGGTGCGCCGGCAGTTCTTCAGCCCCGACATCCTGACCAAGGTCAGCCGTGGCGGCCGCCTGGACACGCGCATCGCCATCGACCCGCAGGCGTTGGCGGGGGCGCGCCGCGCTTGGCTGCGCCTGGTGGTCGAAGAGGTCTCACCCGGCGAAGCGTGGATCGAAGTGGCCGGGAAGAAGCTGCCCATCCCGGCCGCGCGTACCGCCGACAACGTCTGCGCCATCCGCGAGATCCCCATCGCCCTCGCCGACCTCGCCGCCACCACGGCGATCAGCGTCGTGGTCGACGGCGGCAACCATGCCGGCATCCGCCTGTGCATGGCCAGCGTGATGCTGGAGAGCGGGCCGTGATCCCGCCCACCGCCGCTACAGGCGCGGCGCCGCCGGCTTGACCGGCGCCGCCGCGCCTTCGCAGCCACGGATCTTCATGCGCCGCTTGACCACGGTGCCGCCGCACAGCGCGTAGAGCGTGTCCAGGTGCTCGCCGCCGAAGGTGAGGTCGGTGGGGCGGCCTTGGGCGATGGGCAGGATGACGTTGACGCGACCGGCCTGGTCGCAGACCTGGATGCCCAGCCGGGTGGCGACGTAGAGCCGGCCATCGCGGTCGACGCGCATGGCCTGCGCGCCGCTGTCGTCGGCGTCATCGGGGACGTGCAGGTGGTAGTAGCGCTGCTTGTGCGCCAGGCCGCCGTCGGCCTGGACCTGATAGCTCCACACCCAGTGCGAGGTGGCGTCGGCGACGTAGAGCAGGCTCTGATCGGGCGACAGCGCGAGTCCGCCGGTGGCGGTCAATGCCGCGTCGACCACGCGCTTGCCGCCCTTGGCGTCGAAGAACCACAACGCGCCGGGCTGACCACGCTCACGGTCGGGTGCGGCGACGTACACGCCGCCGTCATGCCGCACCACCAGGTCGTGGCCACGGATCCCGTCGGCGACCACCGTCGCCGCGCCAGCCGCGTCGATCGCGACCACCCGTTCAGCGGTGACGGCGAAGCGCCGGCCGTCGGGGCCGAAACGCGAGCCGGCCGTGCCCTTGGCGTCGCCGGCGAGCGCCACCGGCTTGCCCTCGGCGCCGATGCGCCAGGCACGACCGGTGACCGGGTCGGCGACCACCACCTCGCCGCTGGCGCTGACCGCGGCACCGGTGCTGGCACCGAGACCCTCGGCGACCACCTGCCAGCCCTCGCCCGGCAGGACGATGGCTTGCAGTTGCGGCGAACCGGCGCCGGGCTTCACGCGTTCCGGCCAGCCTTTCCACAGGAAGCGCATGGCGTCGGGGAAGATCTCGCCGGCCTGCTTGCCGTCGTGGCCGCCGGTGCCCCAGGCGTGATCGACCTGATACCCGGCGAAGACCAGCGAGCGTTCCATCTCCTGGTTGGCCATCCACCAGTCGCCGCCGTAGATGTTGAGATCGTTGCTGCCGTCCTGGAGGTAGATGCGCAGCGGCTTGGGCTCGTACTTGCGCAGCAGGGTCGGATAGACGTTGGCGCCACGCAGGCCGACATAGGTGCCGATGGTGCTGAACACGCGGGTGAAGGCGTCGGGCCGTTCCCAGGCCGCGGTGAACGCGCACACCGCGCCGCTGCTCGACCCGCCGATGCAGCGGTCGTTGCCGTCGCTGGACAGATTCAGCCGCTGCTCCTTGGCGATGTGCGGCAGCAGTTCGTCGAGCAGGAAACGCGCGTAGGCGTCACCGAGTCCGTCGTACTCATAGCTGCGGTTGAAGCGGTCGAGCGCCTCCCCCGACGGCGCCACCACGCGTCCATGCATGACGAAGACGCCGATGGTCACCGGCATCTGCTGATCCGCGATCAGGCGATCGAACACCGCCGGCGCCTTGTTCTGGATGCCGTCCTGGTTGACGTACACGCAAGCCGGCTTGGCGGCGTCGTACTGCTGCGGGACATAGACCCAGTAGTCGCGCACCGTGCCGGGAAACACCGTGCTGGCCGCGAACTGGTACTTGGTCACCGTGCCCTTGGGCGCCGGTTCCTTGGGCGCCGCCTCCTCACCGGCCGCGACGACGGCGACGACGGCGACGAACAGCAGACCGAGCGACAGACGGGTGATACGCATGGGGGGCTCCTGACGGTAGCGGCGACGGTGATCGACCGAGCGTGCCCCGGGCGGTATCCGACCGGGCCTCCTCCTGCAACCGTGACCGCCCCGCCATCACACCGACGCCATACCAGGCGACACACACGCCGATCCGTCGCGCCCGGCTTCGCCGGGCGCGCCCCAACGCTGGTCTTCAAGGGGCCAGGGCCGCAGGCCCATTCCGTGGGGGAGGCGGCCTGATGCCGCTCCCCCACGACCAGCGCCGCATCAAAAGTCCTAGGCCGGCTTAGCTCGAAGCGATTCCCATAAACCAGCGTGGTTAAGCAGGATGTCCTTCATCCCGGTCTGAATCGTCTGCGAGTTGAGTGCCTGGGTGCTCATCAGAGTATGTGCATCCAAAGCGCTCATGATCGCGTTCAGCAGTTCGGCCTTCAGATCCGGCGAGTTGGCGAACTGTTCCTTGGAGTTGTTCGTCGCCTGCTGGCGCAAGGTCTCCGACTCCAGCAGCTTTCCTTTGATGACATTGTTCACATAGACCAGCTTGTCGGTCTCGCTGAGTTCGCCCTCGAACAGGCTGTTCACCTTCTCGATCAACTCGGCCAAGTACGCTTGCTGTTTCGACCGCACCATGCCGCCGCCGCTCTCGGTCAAGGGCGCCAGCTTGGGCGTCTCGCCCGGATACAGGGGCAGGGTGCGCTTGCCCAGATCCTTCAGGTTGTGGTGGGTCAGCACCACCTTGGACAGGTCGATGCCTTCGCGCTCGCGGCCGAACTCCAGCAAGGGCAGCAGGTGCTTATAGAAGATGCTCCGCTTCTCGACGGCCGTGTTGCCGTAGTCGAAGATCTGCGACAGGAAGGTGTAGAGGCGGACGAACGCGCCCATGTCGCTTTTGAACAAGGTCAGCGCATTCAGCGTCTCCTCGGCTGCCTTGGCGGCGGGCTCGGCGTTGGTGGCCTTGGCGGAGCGCATGGCCTCCCGGGCAGTTTTGTAGCTGCGGACCAGTCGGTCGCTGACTGGCTCCAAGGCGGCGGACAGGTCGCCCTGCTTGCTGGCCGGGTTCATCATCACGGCCACCACCCGGTCCACCTCGTTGTCATCGTAGTGGCCGGCCGCATCCAGCTTCGAACGCAGATTGTAGACCAGGTTCGGGTCGGTGGCGGCGGCCAGCTCGGCGGTGGCGAAGTAGGACTTGAAGGCGGCCAGCACCTCGGCGGGATCGTTCACGAAGTCGAGAACGTAGGTCGTGTCCTTGCCGGGATGCGCCCGGTTCAGACGCGACAGCGTCTGAACCGCCTGGATGCCGGCCAGGCGCTTGTCCACGTACATGCCGCACAGCAACGGCTGGTCAAAACCGGTCTGGAATTTGTTGGCGACCAACAGGATGCGGTATTCGTCACCGGCGAAGGCGTCGCGAATGTCACGGCCCTTGAGATTGGGATTCAGCGTCGGGCTGGTCTCGGTGAAGCCGTCTGGGCCGCTCTCTGTGTCGTTCACCTCGCCCGAGAACGCCACCAGGGCACCGATGGGGTAACCGTGCTCCGCGATGTACTTTTTTACGGCCAACTGCCAGCGCACCGCCTCGACCCGGCTGCCGACCACCACCATCGCCTTGGCTTGGCCGCGCAGCAACGGGGCGATGAAGGTGCGGAAGTGCTCGACCACGATCTGCACTTTCTGGCTGATGTTGTAGGGATGCAGGCGCACCCAGCCCATGATGCCCTTGAGCGCGGCGGCCCGCTCGACGGTCTTCTCGTCGTAGTCCTTGCCGTGGTGAGCCAGTTTGAAGGCCAGCTTGTAGGACGTGTAGTTCTGGAGCACGTCGAGGATGAAGCCCTCCTCGATCGCCTGGCGCATGGAATAGACATGGAATGGCGCCGGCAGATTTCCCGGCCCGGCCGGTTGATTGGGATTCGGGCGGGTGCCGAACAACTCCATGGTCTTGGATTTGGGCGTGGCGGTGAAGGCCACGTAGGTGATGCCGGCTTCTGACCTGCCGGGGGCTTGGCTGGCTCGTGCCGCCATCTGGGCTGCCAGCAGATCCTCGGTGCTGACCTCGCCGCCGTCGCCGAGTTCGTCCAGTTCGGCAGGCGACAGCACGGCCTTGAGCTTGGCCGCTGCTTCGCCGGTCTGCGAGCTGTGCGCCTCGTCAGCGATGACGGCGAAGCGCTTGCCCTGGGTGGCGGCCAGTTCGCGCACCGCTGCAAGGGCGAATGGGAAGGTCTGGATGGTGCAGACCACGATCTTCTTGGTGCCGGACAGGGCCTCGGCCAAGGCGGCGCTTTTGCTGCCGTCGTTGTTGGTGATGGTCGCCACCACTCCGGCCTGACGCTCAAAGTCTGACAGCGCATCCTTCAACTGGGCGTCGATCACCGTGCGATCGGAGATGACCAGCACACTGTCGAAGACCTTGGTGTGGTCCGCGTTGTGCAGTTCGGCCAGGAAGTGCGCCGTCCACGCGATCGAGTTGGTCTTGCCTGAGCCAGCCGAGTGCTGGACGAGGTAGGCCCCACTTTCCTTCTGAGCCAGTACCGCTGCTTGCAGCTTGCGCGTCACGTCCAACTGGTGGTAGCGCGGGAAGACCAAAGCGGTGATCTGCTTCTTGGTATCGCGCTTGGCGATCAGGTAGCGGCCCAGGATCTCCAGCCAACTTTCCCGAGCCCAGACCTGTTCCCACAGGTAGGCGGTGCGATGGCCCTTGGGATTCACCGGGTTACCAGCGGCGCCGTGGTCGCCCAGATTGAATGGCAGGAATTGGCTCGCCGGTCCGACCAGCTTGGTGACCATCGCCACCGCGCTGGTGCTGACCGCGAAATGGACCAGTGCTCCACGTGGGAATGACAGCAGCGGTTCGGCGGCTGCGCCCTTCGGCTGCGGCAGACGGTCGAAGCGGTACTGGTCGATGGCGTCGTCAAGGCTCTGGGTGAAGTTGGTCTTCAGCTCGACCGTCGCCACCGGCACACCGTTCAGGAACAGCACCAGGTCGATGCTGTTCTCGTTGGCCAGCGAGTAGCGCACCTGTCGCACCACGCGCAGACGGTTGGCGGCATAGCGGGCCAGGATCTCGGGATTGATTGCCAGAGCGGGTTTGAACTGCGCGATCTGAAGCGGCTGCTTGAGGCCCAGCAGTTCAATGCCGTGGCGTAGCACATCGAGGGTGCCGCGCTGGTCGATCTGGTCGCGCAGGCGGGTCAGCAGGGTCTCGCCGGCTTTTGCGCCGTGGTTCTTCTCCAGAATCTCCCAGGCCTTCGGCTGAGTCGCCTGGACCCAGGCCAGCACGTCGGCGGGGAAGACGGCCCGCGCCCGGTCGTAGGTGGCGGCGTCACCCTCGGCGTAGATCCAGCCGTTGGCCGCCAGGTGCTGGCAGACTTCGGTCTCGAAGTTCACTTCGTTATGCAGGGCCATCGGGCTTCCTTCTCGGGTTCTGGCCTTCCAGACGCTTGATCTCGCGGTCGAAGTCCGAGACGTAGTCCTGGTCCTGGCGCTGGCGGAAGACCTCGTATTCGGTTTCAGCCTTGAGCTTGGCCTCCAGGGCGCTGACCTTGCCCTTGTCCTTCAAGATCGGGTAGTCCGACAGCTCCAGATAGCGATTCAGGAACGACGACCAATCCGCCATGGTGGTGACGATGCCGCGCTGCGCGCGGTTCTCGGCCAGGTCCAGGTAGACCGACACGATGCGGTTGAGTTCCTGCACGTGGGACTGGTTCAGGTAGTTCTTGGCCACGCTGATATCGGACTTCAGCACCTTGCCGTGCGGAGCGTGCTTCCAGGTGGTCAGGCCCATGGCCGGTTTGGTCGCATCGGCGGAATCATGGATCAGCTCGGCAGCGGTCTTGCCGGTGATCGCCCAATGCAGTTTGTTCTGCACGGCGGCGAAGAACTCGCGGGTCTGCGGCGCATTGGTCGCGTAATCCGATGCGAGCGAGTACAGGTCGGTGATCTTCTGATAGAAGCGTCGCTCGCTGGCGCGGATCTCGCGGATGCGTTCCAGCAACTCGTCGAAGTAGTCTTTACCGAAGACCGCCTTGCCCTGCTTCAGGCGTTCGTCGTCGAGGACGAAGCCCTTGGTGATGAACTCGCGCAAGGTCCGCGTCGCCCAGATGCGGAACTGGGTGGCCTGGAAGCTGTTGACCCGGTAGCCCACCGCGATGATCGCGTCCAGGTTGTAAACGCTGGTCTGGTAGGCCTTGCCATCGCCGGCAGTTATTTCCAAATTGGAAACAACTGCCGATTCAGCCAATTCCCCAGTAAGGAAGACGTTTTTCAGGTGCTTGCTGATCGCCGGCACCTTGACCCCGAACAGCTCAGCCAGGGCCTTCTGGGTCAGCCAAACGGTCTCACCTCGGATGTACACCTCGACACGGACGGTGCCGTTCGGGGTGGTGTAGAGGATGATGTTGCTGGGGTCGGTCATGCGGCGGTCTGATCGGCACAGGCGCGCACGTCGATCTGGCCGGTGACGGCGGCGGAGATCAGGGCGGTGCGGCGTTCGGCGAGAAGGTCAATGGCTTGTTTGGCTTCGGCGATGAGTGAATCATGTTCGTGCGTTCGCGACTGAACATACTGCAAAATATCACCCTGCTCCTCTACGGGCGGAACAACAACAGGAAGTCCGCCGAGGATCTGCATATTGATCCCATCCATGGTTGTCCCCTTCGCCTCAAACAGAATCTGCTCCTGGTGAGACTCCGAAAGCAGCACTGCTTGTAGGTACCGAGGGAGAATGGCGGCTGAGCAACGGTATCGAACCAAGCGAGGATTAATAATGCCTGTTTCGACGCCATCGGGAACGACGGCAACCTTGCCCACGGTGCCCATTACGCTGACAAGAATATCACCAGGAAAAACACGATACCTCTGCATCTCGAGGTACTTGTCTTCGCTGATGTAGTAATCGCCGATAGTGAAATCGTCCGGGATGACCTGCTGCTGCCCGTAGACTCGGTAGCCAGAGGATGAGTACATGTCCTTGGTCAGTGATGCGCCATATGGGCCAGCGACGCGTTCCGTGACCAAATGCTTGAGTCTGCACGTTGCCCAATGCGCCGGCACTTCCCCCAGCCACTCGATGCCTGAGGGCTTCATGGGGGCATGGGGATTCAGGCCCTTGGTGACGGCGTGGGAGATGACGGCCTGGCGCTTCTCTTTCAGCAGGTCGATCAGGCGCTGCTGCTCGGCAATCAGGCTGTCGATCTTGGCGGTTTCGCGGTCGAGGAAGGCGGCGATGCTGGTTTGTTCCGCGAGCCCCGGCATTGCCAGAAGGATATTCCTCATCTCGGAATATCCGGTGCTCCAAAGATCTGCCACAATCCCCTTGCCGTTACGATAGTATTCTTCCTGAAATGGCTGACTGCGTAACAAATGGTGGATGTATGGAGTGTGAACGGTCCCCTGTGGACGCATGACCGTGCAGATCAACGAAACGGAGCCATCTAGAGCGGAAGCGCCCGACGAGCCCTTTCGGTCGGATCTGCTGTTGATGACGAAGTCTCCAGCGCAGACTTTTTTTCGATTATCCCCATCGTCTGATTTAGCGGCGGTGTCTAGCTGCGGCACAATGCCGTTTTTCGTCACGGAAAGCGCCGGGAAGTCCTTGTCGCTAACCTTCTCGCGTCTCTCCGCGAAATAATGCCCAACGCGTCGGATTTCCCAATGTTCCGGCACCTCACCCAGCCACGCCACGCCGCTGTTTTTGCAGGTAGGATACCGGGGGAAGCTCATTGCGTCAGCCCGGCAATCATGTTCAGGATGCGATCGGTGACGCACTTCAACTCGGCATCGATCTCGGCCAGCGGGCGCGGCGGCTTGAAGACGTAGAAGTGGCGGTTGAAGGGGATCTCGTAGCCGGTCTTGGTCTTATCGTGGTCGATCCAGGCGTCGGGGGCGTGGGGCAGGACCTCGCGCTTGAAGTAGGCTTCGACCTCTTCGCTCAGCGGCACGTTCTCGGTGTCGCGCAGGTCGGCATTGGCCACCGGCTTGCCCTTGCCGGCGCCCTTGGCCCCCAGCACGACGTTGCCGACGGCGTCACGCTCAGGCCGCTCGACGGTGATGGTGCGGTAGCCGAAGTCTGCATTCTTGAAGATCCGGCTAATCGGCACCGGCTGTCCGCTGGCGTCCGGGCGGCTGACCTCGCGGAAGTCACCGAACAGCTTGGTGATGTCTTCGATGTGCGCCGGGCTGAGTTCCTTGCGTTTACTGCCCAAACTCTTGCGCATCTTCTGCCACATACCGCTGGCGTCGATGAGCTGGACTTTGCCTTTGCGCGCGGCGGGTTTGCGGTTGCTGACGATCCACACGTAGGTGCTGATGCCGGTGTTGTAGAACATATCCGTGGGCAAGCCGATGATCGCCTCGACCAGATCGTTTTCCAAGACGTAGCGGCGAATCTCGCTTTCGCCCGAGCCGGCGCCGCCGGTGAACAGTGGCGAACCGTTGAGGACGATGCCGAAGCGGCTGCCGCTCTCGGCAATGGGTCGCATCTTGCTGATCAGGTGCAGCAGGAAGAGCAACGAGCCATCGCTGACGCGGGGCAGACCGGGACCGAAGCGGCCGTTGAAGCCCTGACGTTCGGCCTCGGTGCGGATCTCCTTCTCGATCATCTTCCACTCAACCCCGAAGGGCGGATTGGACAGCATGTAGTCGAAGTGCTTGCCCGGCAGGCCGTCAGCCGACAGCGTGTTGCCGAAGCAGATATTGCCGATGTCCTGCCCCTTGATGAGCATGTCCGCCTTGCAGATGGCATAGGACTCGGGGTTCAGCTCCTGGCCGTACATCACCAGGCGGGCCTCGGGATTCAGCCCAGCGAGGTGTTCGCCCGCGATGCTGAGCATGCCGCCGGTACCGGCGGTGGGATCGTAGAGCGAGCGCACCACACCCGGCTTGGTCAGGGCCTGGTCGTCCTCGATGAACAATAGGTTGACCATCAGACGGATGACTTCACGCGGGGTGAAGTGCTCTCCAGCCGTCTCGTTGGACAGTTCGGCGAACTTGCGGATCAGCTCTTCAAACACCGCGCCCATCTGGGCATTGCTGACCACCTCGGGATGGAGGTCGATGTTGGCGAACTTCTCGGTCACCAGATACAGCAGGTTGGCCTTGGCCAGCCGGTCGATCTGGGTGTGCAACTCGAAGCTCTCGAAGATCTCGCGCACCGCCGGGGAGAAGGCCTGGATATAGGCGCGCAGGTTCTCGCCGATGTGGTCCTGGTCGCCCATCAGCCGCTTCAGATCCAGCGGCGAGGTGTTGAAGAACAACTGCCCGGAGACCTTGAGCAGGAAGGGCTCGGGATTCAGCCGGGCCTTGGTGCGCTTGTCGAGTTCGGCCAGCACCGCCGGCTTGGACGACTCCAACACGCAGTCGAGGCGGCGCAGGACGGTGAAAGGCAGGATGACCTTGGCGTAGTCGGACTGCTTGTAGTTGCCGCGCAGCAGGTCGGCCACGGACCAGATGAAGGAAGAGAGGTTGGTGTCGTTGGGCTTGGGCTGAGCGACCGCAGGCGATGGCATGGCCGCAACCGGTGGCCGCTTCGCTGCTGGTGCTGGTGCTGGTGCTGGTGCTGGTGCTGGTGCTGGTGCTGGTGCTGGAGTCGGCGTCGGTGCGGTGAGTGTTCTACCTGGCGCGGCAGTGATTCGTCGGATCGTGCCGCCTCGGCCCGGCCCCTTGGCCAGGGTGCCAGCCGCTACCAAGGCATCGCGAGCAACGTGGTAGCGGGTTTCATCCCAACCGAGTTCCTCTCGGACCTTCTGATTGCCGATGGTGCTGCCATCGGCGGGAACTTTGCTGAGGAGTGCGCGCTGATCGTTGTCGGACATGGAGAGGTGCGTTGCTTATCGGTGAGGATTCACGACTCGGCCCTGTGCTGACAGGTCGCAGGACGGTTATTGGCGGTTGGCGAGACCCTATACGCACGCGCACGGTGGCAAAGTGTCCCTGGGGAAGCACGCGAAGGGTCGGGCCGGACTCGTCAGACACCGGGATGGAAGCCCGCATCAGGCGGGTCTTGGTCGCCCGACTGCATTCACCACGTCGGGGACGGGGTCGCGTACCACCGAAGACGCCGTGTGGGCACCTGGGCCTTGAGGGTGCTGGCTGATAGTGGCGCGTTGTTGGGCAGGCCTTCGATGAGTCCGACCAGCGTCTGAAAGCCCAGGGCCGCAGGCCCATTCCGTGGGGGAGGCGGCCTGATGCCGCTCCCCCACGACCAACGGACAGGGGGGGATTCGAACCCCCGAACGAGTTTCCCCGTTACGCGCTTTCCAAGCGCGCGCATTCGGCCGCTCTGCCACCTGTCCAGCACTGGTGCGGGATGAGCGGGCGCGACTATGCGAGCGACGGGGGGGTGGTCAATGCGCCCGGCTGCGGACCTGGCAGCGCGATGGACGCGACGGCCACATCCGACAGCGGCCAGCAGCGGCCAGCGGCGGCCAGCAGCGGCCAGCAGCGGCCAGCAGCGGCTAGCGGCCGAACAGGAAGTAGAGCAGCACCGACACCACCGCGACCAGCAGCGCGCCGACGATGATGTAGACCACCGGGCTGCTTGACGGCACGGCGATGCGGCCAGGGATGCGGCCGTGGCGGCGATGCGCGCGCACCTGGGTCGGGGCGAGCATGACCTTGGCCAGTTCGGCGAGGAAGGCGCCGGCGTCGACCGGGCGTTCGTTCATCGGCTTGGCCATCATGCGGTGGGCGAGGGCGGCGACGCCGGCGGGCACTTCGGGTTTCAACTGCACGATCGGCGGTGGCTCCTCGCGCAGGACCTTCTGCAGGGTCTCGGCGCTGGATCGGCCGCGGAAGGGCGGGGCGCCGGTGAGAGCGTGGTAAAAGGTGGCGCCCAGCGAGTACATGTCGGCGGCGTAGCTGGCGTCCTTGGCGTTGCGCACCTGCTCGGGCGCCATGTAGGCCGGCGAACCCAGCGCCACGCCCTGCATGGTCAGCCCGGCGACATCGCTCTGCGCCTCCTCTTCCAGATTCTTGGCCAGACCGAGGTCGGCGAGCTTGGCCTGACCCTTGGTGGTGATCAGGATGTTGGCCGGCTTGATGTCGCGGTGGATGATGTTCAGCGTCTTGACGTGATGCAGCGCCTCGGCGACCTGCTGAACGTACTTCGCCGCCTCCTGCCAGGGCAGCGCGCCGCGTTCGTCGATCAGCGCCGACATGGTCGGGCCTTCGACCAGTTCCATGACCAGGTAGTGCACGCCGCGCTCGAAGCCGCAGTCGAACACGCCGACCACGTGCGGGTGCTGGATTTGGCCGCAGATCTTGGCCTCACGCTGGAAACGCTGCACCAACTGCGGGTTCTCGGCGGCCTTGCTCGACAGCAGCTTGATCGCCACCCGGCGCTTCATCGACACCTGTTCGGCTTCGTAGACCACGCCCAGGGCGCCGGCGCCGAGGCGGCGCACCAGGCGGCAGTTGCCCACCACCTGGCCGACCAGCTTGTCGTCGGGCGCGACCGTCGAACGCACCACCTGGATCGATCGCTGGCAATGCGGACAGGGCAGCGTCTTGCCGAGGTGGCGCTCAGGCGCCAGGAACTCATGCGAGCAGATCCGGCAGGTCTGGAGGAACTCCGCTTGCGGCACGGGCTTCCTTATGCGGTGACCAGGGCTAGTTTCCAGACCCATGTCAGATTCTGGGACGCCCCCCGGCGAGGGCCCGGACAACGCCGCCGCCGACGCCGCCCGTAGTGCCGCCATCGCGGCGATCACCGGCCACACCTTCCGCGACCACGCCGTGCTGGTGCAGGCGCTGACCCACGCCAGCCGCTGCGGCGCCCAGTCCAGCGCCGGCCAACGCCTGGCCGCGGCCAATGAGCGCCTCGAATTTCTCGGCGACGCCCTGCTCGGTGCCGCGCTCTGCCTGCTGCTCTACCGCCGGCACGGCGAGGCCAGCGAAGGCCAGCTTTCGCGCATGAAGTCGCAGCTCGCCAGCCGGCAATGCCTGGCGCGCATCGGTGACCGCTGCGACCTGTGGGCGCACGCCCTGGTCGGCGGCCAGCTCACCGGGACGTGGCCGGACTCGGTCAAGGCCAACCTGATGGAAAGCGTGCTGGCGGCGGTGTTCAGCGACGGCGGCTGGGACGCGCTGCTCGCGACCGTCGAGCGCCTCTACACCGACGAACTCGACACCGCCCTCGCCATCGACGCCGACGTCAAGACGCGCTTGCAGTCCTGGTGCCTGGAACATCACGGCGTGCTGCCGGTCTACAGCAGCCAGCGCAGCGGCGGCAGCGATCACGATCCGCAGTTCTCGGCCACCGTGGACATCGCCGACCACCAGGCCACCGGCAGCGGCGGCAGCCGTCGCCGCGCCGAGGCCGCCGCCGCCGCGGCGCTGCTCGACCTGATCGCGGCGCTGGCGATCAGCGCGGCTCCGGTGGCTGATCAGCCGGGGGCGCAGTGACGGACACCCGGGTGGCATCGGATCTGGCGCGCCCATCGTCGCCCGACCAGGCCACCCGGCGATTCCGCCCGGTGTCCCTTGCAGGCAGCGTCCATCCCCGCCATCCGTAGAGGCTGCATGCCCCATCCCCTCGCCTGCCTGGTCATCCTGTCAGCCGCCGCGTTTGCCGGTGCCGCCGATGACTGGCCGCAGTTCCGCGGACCAGGAGGCCAGGGCCACGCCGCCAGCAGCGATCTGCCGCTGACCTGGAGCGAGACCCAGAACGTGACCTGGAAGACCCCGCTGCCTGGTCAGGGCTGGTCGTCGCCGGTCATCGGCGGCGGCAAGGTGTGGATGACCACGGCGCTCGGCAAGGGCACCTCGCTGCGTGCGCTCGCCGTCGATCTCGCCACCGGCAAGCTCGCCATCGACGTCGAGGTGTTCAAGCCGGAGGCGCTGCAACCCATCCACGCCCAAAACAGCTGGGCGTCGCCGACGCCGGTGATCGAAGGCGATCGCGTCTACGTCAGCTTCGGCGCCTATGGCACCGCCTGCCTCGATGCCGCCACCGGCAAGGCGCTGTGGACCAATACCGAGGCCAAGATCCAGCACGCCAACGGCCCCGGCTCGACGCCGATCCTGCACGGCGATCGGCTCTTCCTGTGCTGCGACGGCATCGACGTGCAGTACCAGATCGCCTTCGACAAGCGCACCGGCACGGTGGCGTGGAAGGCCGACCGCTCGCAGGTGATCAACAAGGAGGGCGACCGCCGCAAGGCCTACGCGACGCCGCTGGTCACCACCATCGATGGCGTCGAGCAGCTCATCTCCCCGGCCGCCGAGTGGCTCTACGCCTACGCCCCCGCCACCGGCAAGGAACTCTGGCGGCTGCACTATCCCGGCTACTCGAACGTGCCGCGTCCCGTGCATGGGCTCGGCCTGCTCTTCGTGTGCACCGGTTTCGACAAGCCCGAGGTGTGGGCGATCAAGCCCGGCGGCAGCGGCGAACTCGGCGCCGGCGCGGTGGTGTGGAAGAGCAAGGCCAGCGCCCCGGCGCAGTGCTCGCCGGTGCTGGTCGGCGAACGCCTCTACTTCATCAACGAGCAGGGCATCGCCACCTGCGTCGATGCCGCCACCGGCAAGGAACAGTGGAAGGAGCGCCTCGGCGCCGCCTGCTCGGCGTCACCGATGGCCGCCGGCAACCGCATCTATTTCAGCGACCGCGACGGCACCACCACCGTGGTCGATGCCGCATCACCGGCGTTCAAGGTGCTGGCGAAGAACAAGCTCGCCGATGGCTGCATGGCCTCGCTGGCGGTCGCGGGCAACTCCATCGTGCTGCGCACCAAGTCAGCGCTGTATCGCATCGAGGCGAAGTAGCCGACCGCCTGGGAAGCCATCGTCCGACGGGCGCTGAACGGTCGCGCAGCGTTGATCAGAAGCGGACGCGCACTCCGGCCATCGGGCCGTGGAAGTCGACGTCGCCGATGCGCAGCCAGTCATAGCCGAGGTACGGTTCGAGGTGCTCGAAGCGCCGGCCGATGGTGAACCGCGCCGCGGCGGTCGAAGTCTCGCCCAGGGTACCCAGACGGGCGATGGCATTGAGCCGCCAGTGTCCCGCCAGACGGATCTCGGTGCCCAGCAGACCGTCGAAGCCGATGTCGGTGGTGCCGTCACGATGGAACAGGCCGAGACCCGCGCCGAGGCGCAACTGGACCATCGGGATGGGCGCGAAGCGGACGACCGCGTCGAGGTCACCAACCACGGCATCGTCGCTGCCATTGGCGAGGTCCTCGTGCAGCCAGGTCCAGGTGCTGTCCCAACCCAAGGGCCAGGTGGACGAATCCTGCACCCAGCGCGCCGTGACGCGGGTGACGTGATCAAAATCGTAGCCGCCATCGAGCGAGACCCAGGCCGAGCGGCGTAGATGGTCCGCGAACCAGCCCTCCAGCAGTTCCGGGTCCGCGGTGCGGTGCGGGTCGCGCGGTACTGCCGCTGATCTCTCATCGTCACTGCGACTGGAGAACAGGCCGAAGATCGCGCACAGCAGTCCCTCGTCGTCGTCGTCGTCGTCGTCGTCGTGGGTGTTCGACGATGGCGCGCGCGCTTTTCCGGGGTCCTTCGCCCGCACCTGCTGCTGCGCTGCACGCAGGCGGCCCTCCTCCGCGTGCAGACTTTCAGCGGCGGCGATCAGCAGGACCAAGCCGGGAATCAGGGCGCGGAGCATGCCAGACCATGGCGCTCTCGCCGTTTCTATAAACAGGAAACGTGAGCGTCTCTTTCCATCACTTCCGCGCTCGCAGCCAGGCTCCGAGCCCGACCGGGCCGGCGATCCAGACGATCACCACGAAGGCAGGCGACAGCAGGGGCAGGACCAGGGCGAGCAGGCCGAGGGCGACATGGGTCACCGGACCGCGCTCCGGCAGGACGCGTTCGCCCAGTGCGCGCGCGCACACCGACAGCCCGAGCGCGGCCATGAACAGCGGCAGCACACCGAGCAGGGCCTGTCCCGGCTGAACCTGGGCCTTCACCAGCACCGCGAGCAGGGCGTAGTCGGTGATGACGACGCCGAAGCCGATCAGCCAACTGGTCAGCGGCGCGCGCGTCAGCGCCTGCACGGCGCGGCGGTTGCGGTCGGGCGCGATGAGGAACCACAGCAGGCCGAGACCGAAGGCGGCGAGCACGGTGACGATGTAGAGCGTGCTCAGCACCGGCCACAGGGTGGTGAAGTTGACCAGCTTCTGGGCCAAGGGCTGATCGAGGGCGGCATTGCCCTGGCCGAGCAACCCGCCGATCTGCTGGAAGATGTCGGGCTCAGCCACGTCGACCCCGCACGCTGCGCCAGGGCACGGTCGCGGCCAGCAGGGCCAGGCCGGCGACGGTGGCGGCGACGATCAACTCGCCGCCGAAGCCCGCCAGGCCGGCGAGACCGGGTCCGACATCGAGGTCACCGAGGGACAGCTCGAGATCGCCGGGGCGCAGCGTCGCCAGGGCCAGCGCGGCGCTGACGGCGATCAGCCACCACGGCCACACCGGGGCGGCGGGGGCGGCGGGCGCGCTGGCGCCCGCCGGCTCGGCAGCCGCTGCGGGCAGTGCGCGCACGCGCTGCATCACCGCCGCAGTGAACGCGGGCTTGGGCGCCGGCGAACGCTCCCGGGGAGGCTGGTCGAGCAGGTGCTTGAGATCGGTCATGTCAGGACTCCTCGTCCAGCCGCAGCCCGAGGCGTGTGGCGAGCGTGGCACGCAGACGGTGGATGCGGACTTTCAGGGCGTTCTCGCTGCACTGGAAATGGACGGCCAGTTCGCTGACCGTCAGTTCCTGGCGGAAGCGCAGTTCGTAGAGCGCGCGGGCGTCGTCGCCAAGCGTGGCCAGAGCGCGGTCGAGACGCAGCACCAGCGCAGCGAAGCTGTCGGCCTCGGCGACGATGAGGGCGGGATCCTCGCGACGACGGCCGGGATCCTCGGGCAGTTCGGGCAGCAGCGTCTCGCGGCGGCGGGCAGCGTGGTTGGCGGCCAGCCGGGTGGCGATGACCAGCAGCCAGCCGCGGAAGGGATAGCGCGGGTCGTAACGAGGCAACGCCTGGTAAGCGCGCACGAAGGTGTCCTGGGCGAGATCTTCGGCATCGTCACGGCCGACCAGGCGCGCCAAGTGGTTGACGATGCGGCCCTGGTGGCGGTCGACCAGGACGGCGAAGCCCTCGGCGTCCCCGGCGAGCACGCTGCCGACATCGCGGCAGTCCTGCTCGGCGCTGCCAGCCCAGGCGGTGGCGCCGGTCAACGCGGCGCTCCCAGGCCGGCCGCCAAGCGCGCGGCGAGCGCATCGACCATGGCACCGTGGCTGTCGGCGGGCACGCGCAGCAGGATGTCGAGGTGCGATTGATCACGCAACACGGAGGCGGAGGCGAGCGCCGGCGCCAGGCGCTGGATGTCCGGCTGGGCGGTGGCAGCGCCGGCCAGCGCGACCACCGCCTGCCAGCGCCGCAGCAGTTCGATCGCACCGGCGGCGTCGGCCCCCTGCGCGGTCAGCTTGACACTTCCGGCGCCGTCGCCGCGCAGTTCGAGGCGGCGCAGCAGACGCCACTCGCTGGCGCCCGCGACTCCTGGCGCGATGTCCACGGCCCACACCTCGTGCGCCTGCCGCGTCGGCAGCGGCCCGCTGGCGAGGGCGACGGCAGCGAGGTCGCCACGTCGCACGATCACCGCCTGATCGGCGGTGATCGCGACGAAACGCAGGTCGGGATGATTTCGCAGCGGCCAGGCGGTGTGCCCGTCGGGCACGGACTCGCCGCCGCCGGCGCGGGCGAGCAGTCCGACGATGCGTTCGGTCGGCAGGCCGACCAGGCGGATCCATGGCGGGCCCTGGTCAGGCAGGTGGATGACCAGGCGACGCAGATCACGGCCGGGCGAGAAACCGGTCCAGGTCTCGATCAGCGCCAGCCGCCGGGTCGCCTCGGCCGACAGCGCCGCGGCGAAGCCCGAGGCGAAGCGCGTACTGGCCGGCAGCGCGCGCAGAGACGTGCAGTCGACGTCGAGATCGATCGACCAGCCGGCCGCCGCTGCGGCCAGTGCGGCCGGTGCGGCCGGTGCGGCCGCAGGCATGCGCATCGGCGCGACCTCGACGGCCGATGCGCCAATTACCGTTAACATTGCCAGGACCAGGACGATGGAGCGCACGTTGGGAGGGATACCGAGGGGGTCGCAGGGGGTTACTGGAGGGAGCGGGGAGGGTCTACGAAGCGCGAAGGAAGGAAGCGAAGGGACCACGACACGCGGTGACATCGGGCTGAGGGACGGGCGGCGATCCCTACCCCTTCCCCAGTCCCAGCACCTTGCGCACCTTGGCGCCCAGGCGCATGACCTGGGCCACGGCGGCGGTGGGCAGGCGGCTCATCTCGGAGTACCAGAGCGAGATGGTATCGAAGAAGTCGAGCAGCGCGCCCAGGCGCTCGCGGGTGTGCGCTTCGCTCGGGCCGGCCTTCTCAGCCTCGGCGGCGCACGCGCGCAGCAGGGCCAGGGTGGGGTCGATCTCGCGACGTTTGCGTTGTTCGCCGATCAGGCGGAACATCTCCCACACGTCGTGATGGGTGGCGAAGTGGTCGCGGCGATCGCCGAGCACATGCACCACTTTGACCAGGCCCCAGCCCTGCAATTCACGCAGGCTGGTCGAGACGTTGGAGCGCGCCACGGTCAGAGTCGCGGCGATGTCCTCTGCCGGTAATGGCTTGGGCGCCAGGTAGAGCAGGGCGTGGATCTGGGCGACGGTGCGGTTGATGCCCCAGCGCGTGCCCATCTCGCCCCAGTGCAGGACGAAGCGCTCCTGGATGGCGGTCAGCGTGGTCATGGACATTTCCTTCTGTCGGAACGGAAATATCAGACTGCTCACTGACGGTCAACCCTGGTGGTCGGTGGCGCACGCGGTTGCGTGCGGGATGGCACCGCGCAAGTTGGCGCTCTTGCGGAGGAAACGCATGCAGCGCGCTGCCCTGGTCCTGATCGCCGCCCTGGTCGCTCTGGCCGCCGGCGACGCGCCCGTGGTCAAGCTGGTGTCGAGCCTGCCGCGCTCGGGCAGCGCCAACGCCCAGACCACCACCATGGTCAACGGCATCCGCCTGGCGATCGCGGAGAGCGGCGGACGCATCACGCTCGGCGGGGTCGAACACGTGGTGGCCTACGAGGACTGGGACGACGCCTCGCCCGAACGCGGGCAATGGGACGCCGCCGCCGAGGCGACCAACGCCAAGAAGGCCATCGCCGATACCGACATCGTCGCCTACATCGGCACCTACAACTCGGGCGCAGCCAAGATCAGCATGCCGTTGCTGAATGAGGCCGGCCTGGCCATGGTCAGCCCGGCCAACACCGCGGTGAGCCTGACCAAGCCCGATCCCGCCGACGCCGGCTCGCCGGACAAGTATCGGCCTTCCAATCGGGTCACCTATTTCCGCATCGTGCCGGCCGACGACATCCAGGGCCTGGCTGGCGCGCAGTGGGCCAAGGAACTGGGCGCCAAGCGCGTCTTCGTGGTGCATGACCGCGAGGCCTATGGCCAGGGCGTGGCCGAGAGCTTCCGCCGCAACGCCGAGAAGCTCGCCCTGACCATCGCCGGCTTCGAAGCCATCGATCCCAAGGCCGCCAATTACCGTTCGCTGGTCACCAAGATGCGCGCCGCGCGCTGCGATCTGGTCTACTTCGGCGGCACCACCCAGACCAACGCCGGGCAGTTGATCAAGGACCAGGTCGCCGGCGGCGTCGACGTCAAATTCATGTGCCCGGACGGCTGCTACGAGAACGCCTTCATCGACGCCGCCGGCGCGGCCAACGTCGAGGGCCGCGCGCTGATCACCTTCGGCGGCGCACCGCCATCGCAGCTCATCGGCAAGGGCAAGGCCTTCGTCGAGCGTTACCGCGCCCGCTACAACGCCGAGCCCGAGGCCTACGCCGTCTACGGCTACGAGTGCGGCCGGGTGGTGCTCGACGCGCTGGCGCGTGCCGATCGCAAGGACCGCAGCGCGCTGATCACCGCCCTCGCCGCCACCAAGGACTACGACGGCGCCCTCGGCAGGTGGTCGTTCGACGCCAACGGCGACACCACCCTGACCGTGATCAGCGGCAACACGGTGACCGGCGGCAAGTTCGCGTTCGTGAAGCTGCTCGGGCAGTGAATGGACGGCTGCTGGCTGCTGGCTGCTAGCTGATGGCTGCGAGCCGACTGCCCCTGAGCGGACACCACGGTCGGCCGGATGCTGCCGCGACCGGCCGCCGCGCAGCGGCCTCTCCATCAGCCAGCAGCCAGCAGCCAGCAGCCAGCGCCACGGGCGTCTTATGACCGACGCCGACTACGCCCTCATCGGCCAGCAACTGATCATCGGCCTGTCCAACGGCCTGATCATCGCGCTGGTGGCGCTCGGCTACACCATGGTCTACGGCATCGTCGAGCTGATCAATTTCGCCCACGGCGATCTGGTCATGCTCGGCGCCTTCGCCGCCCTCACCGTCATCGGCGTCTGCGGTTTCCAGCCGCCGGCCGACGGCGGGATTCCTTGGACCCAACTGGTCGTGCTGCTCACCGTGGTGCCGCTGTTCACCGCCGGGTTGAACTGGACGGTCGACCGCGTCGCCTACCGGCCGATCCGCGCCGCGCCCAAGCTGACCGCGCTGGTCACCGCCATCGGCGTGTCCTTCGTCTGCGTCAACCTCGGCCTGTTCTGGGGCGGGGCGCCGATGGCGGTGTTCGGTGATGGTCGTGCCGCTGCCGCGGCCAAGGACGTGCCCGACCTGCTCGGCTACCGCAACCTGCTCGGCAAGGACGCGGCCCTGGTGCTCACCAGCAAGGATGTGCTGGTCGCGGTCATCACCCTGCCCCTGCTCACCGCCTTGACCTGGTTCGTCAAACGCACGCGCACCGGCACGGCGATGCGCGCGGTGGCGCAGAATCCGGTGGCGGCCAGCCTGGTCGGCATCGACGTCAACCGCGTCATCGGCGCCACCTTCCTGATCGGCGGCGCCCTGGCCGGCGTCGCCAGCGTCATCCTGGCGCTCTACAACAACACCATCTCCTTCCAGATGGGCTTCCGCTGCGGCATGGACGCCTTCACCGCCGCCGTGCTCGGCGGCATCGGCAATCTCCCGGGCGCGGTGCTCGGGGCGCTGCTCATCGGCGTCGTCCGTGCGCTCATCGAAGGCCTGGTTCCCGGAGGCGGCCAGTGGAGCAGCACGGTGGTGTTCGCCACCCTGATCCTGGTCCTGGTCTTCCGTCCCAGCGGCCTGCTCGGAGCCAAGGTGCGGGAGAAGGTGTGAGCCATCGCCAGGTCTGGACGCTGCTCGCGCTCGCCGGCGCCTTGGCCCTGCCGTTGCTCGACCTGGTGCTGCCGCCGGCCTGGACGGTCACGCCGCTGCTCCCCAAGATCCTGGTCTTCGCGATCGTCGCTCTCGGCCTGCACATCGTCACCGGCTCGGCCGGGCTGCTGAATCTGGGCGCGGCAGCGTTCATGAGTATCGGTGCCTATGCCTACGCCGTGCTCACCACCACGATCTTCCCCTTCCAGATCGGCTTCTGGCCTGGCCTGCTCGTCGCCACCGCACTCGCCGCCCTGGCCGGGTTGGTGCTCGGCCTGCCGCTGGTGCGACTGCGCGGCGACTACCTGGCCATCGTCACCGTCGGCTTCGGCGAGATCGTGCAGGACGTGCTCAAGAATCTCGAACCGATCACCAAAGGCACCCAGGGCATCAGCGCACTGCCTTATCCCGGCCTGCCCGGCCTGCCCTTCCCACCGGCTTCGTCGGCGCCGGTCTACTACCTCTATCTCACCCTGCTGCTGCTGGTGCTGTGGGGCTGCCACCGGCTGCGCGGCTCGCGTCTGGGTCGCAGCCTGCTGGCGCTGCGCGAGGACGAACTCGCGGCGCGCGCCTGCGGCATCGACACCGGCCGGGTCGCCGCCACCGCCTTCACCATCAGCGCCGCCCTCGGCGGCCTGGGCGGCGCGTTGTGGGCGGCGCTGTTCCAGTCCTCCAACGAGCCCGGCACCTACGACTTCCAGATGTCGATCCTGGTGCTGTGCATCGTCATCGTCGGTGGACTGGGCAGCCATCGCGGCGTGCTGCTCGGCGCGCTGATCATGGCCGGCTTCAGCAGCATCGTCCTCGACAAGCTCAAGGACGCGCTCGCCCGCGCCGGCGTCGGCTCGGACGCCAACGTCCTGGTCCAGCCCAACAACTGGAAGTACCTGCTGTTCGGCTTGGCGCTCATCCTGGTCATGCGGCTGAAGCCGAACGGACTGCTGCCCGAGAGCCCGGAGAAAAACCAGGCTAAGCATGCATAACGCTGATCGGGCTCTCCAGGGGGCGCGGGGCAATGCGGTGAAGCTAAAGCGCAGACGCGTGCGAACGTCAGCCTGGGACCGCGCGCGGCCCGCGCGCATCGTCGCCTTTCCGCTGCGTGAAGGCGCCGTCTGGCGCCTTCACGCAGCGGCGAGAGTCCACGGCGAGCGTTCGACCGTGTCCGACGCCTTAGCTTCACAGCATTGGGCGCGGGGGAGGAATCCCCCGCAGCAACAACCAGACGACGCGCTGAAAGCGCAAGCACCGCGCCCCCGCGCGCGCGGACACGAGGGTCATTTTCCAGCCCTTGGCCACATGGCGACGCCATGACCGCCAGCATGCTCAGCGCCAGCGCGCGCCATCCCGGCGACGACACCCCCATCCTCACCGTCGACAACGTCTGTCTGCGCTTCGGCGGTCTCACCGCCCTCGATCAGGTCAGCTTCCGCATCGCGCCGGGTGAGATCGTCTCGCTGATCGGCCCCAACGGTGCCGGCAAGACCAGCCAGTTCAACGTCATCACCGGCCACTGCCGACCGGCCTCGGGCCGCGTGCTCATCGCCGGCCGAGTCGCCGCTGCCGCCGTCACCTGGCGTACCTGGGCGATCATCGCGGCCAGCGCCGTCGCCGCCGGCGTCTTCGCCGTGCTCGCGCTCAATCCGCTGGATCTGTGGCAGCGCGCCATCCTCGATCACTTCCGCTATCGCCAGCCCTTTCCGTGGGGCAGCGCGCTGGCGTCGCTGGCCACGGCACTGTCGCCAGCCCGGCCGTGGGTGCTCGTCCCCTTCGTGATCGGCGCCGCCCTTGGCGCCGCCGGCGCGTTCAGCACCTGGCGGCGTGCGCGCGACGGCGCCGAACGCGTCGCGCGCGCCGGGGTCGGCCGCACCTTCCAGAACATCCGCCTGTTCGCCGCCCTCTCGGCGCGCGACAACGTGCTGGTCGGCATGGACGCGCGGCTGCGCTGTGGCGCCCTCGCCGCCCTGCTGCACCTGCCCCACCAGCGCCGTGAGGAAGCGTCCGCCCGCGCGCGCGCCGACGAACTGCTCGCCTTCGTCGGCCTCGACGGCGCCGCCGATGCGCCGGCCGGCAGCCTGCCCTATGGCCGCCAGCGCCGGCTGGAGATCGCCCGTGCCCTCGCCGGCGCACCGGCGCTGCTGCTCCTCGACGAACCCGCCGCCGGCATGAATCCGGTGGAGAGCCAGTCGCTGATGGAGCTGATCCGCCGCATCCGCGCCGGCGGCACCACCGTGCTGCTGATCGAGCACGACATGAACGTGGTCATGGGCATCTCCGACCGCGTCATCGTGCTCGACTACGGCCGCTGCATCGCCGACGGCACACCGGCCGCGGTACGCGCCGATCCCACGGTCATCGCCGCGTACCTGGGAAGCGGTGCATGACCGCCCCCCTGCTCGAACTCGATCAGCTCACCGCCGGCTACGGCGCCATCGAGGTGCTGCACGGCGTCAGCCTGCGCGTCGAGCCCGGCGAGATCGTCGCGCTGCTCGGCGGCAACGGCGCCGGCAAGACCACCACGCTGCTGTGCTGTTCCGGCGTGGTGCGTCCGCGTTCCGGCGCCGTGCGCTTCGCCGGCGAGGACATCGGCGGACGTCCCGCCCACCGCATCGTCGCCGGCGGCCTCGCCCAGGTGCCCGAGGGACGGCGCATCTTCCCGCGCCTGAGCGTGCTGGAGAACCTGCGCATGGGCGCCTACGCCCGTCGCGACCGCGCCGGCATCAGCAGCGATATCGAACGCGCCATCGCCCTCTTCCCGGTACTCGGTGAACGCCGCCATCAGACCGGCGGCACGCTCTCCGGCGGCGAACAGCAGATGCTGGCGATCGGCCGCGCGCTGATGAGCCGGCCGCGCCTGCTGCTGCTGGACGAACCGTCGATGGGTGTCGCGCCGATGCTGGTCGAACGCATCTTCGCCACCATCCGCAGCCTGAATGCCGACGGCATGACCATCCTGCTGGTCGAGCAGAACGCCCGCCTGGCCCTGGCGGTGGCCCAGCGCGCCTACGTCCTGGAGACCGGCCGCGTCGCGCTCGCGGGAACCGCGGCGGAACTGGCAGGGAATCCGCAGGTGCGCACGGCGTACCTGGGGGAGTAAGGTCAGCGCAGGGCGGTGGGGTTCCCGGCGCTTCGCCTCTACGCGATCACGTCCTTCACCACGTGCCCATGCACGTCGGTCAGCCGGTAAGGGCGGCCCTGGAACTTGAAGGTCAGGCGCTCGTGGTTGATCCCGAGCAGGTGCAGCAGCGTCGCCTGGAGATCGTGGAGGTGCACCGGCTTGTCGACGACGTTGAAGGCGAAGTCGTCGGTGGTGCCGTAGACCAGACCGCGCTTCACGCCGCCGCCGGCCATCCACATCGAGTAGGCGTAGGGGTGATGGTCGCGGCCCCAGTCCTTCTTCTTGGCCAGGTCGCCTTGCAGGAATGGCGTGCGGCCGAATTCGGCAGCCCATACCACGATGGTGTCGTCGAGCAGTCCACGCTGCTTGAGATCCTTGACCAGGCCGGCGGCGGGCTGGTCGGTGTCCTGGCACTGGATGCGCATCTGCGTGGTCAGGTTCTTGTGATGGTCCCAGCCGGCATGCATGAGCTGCACGCAGCGCACTCCGCGTTCGAGCAGGCGGCGCGCGCGCAGGCAGTTCATCGCGAACGAGCCCGGCCGCTTGACGTCGGGACCGTAAAGGTCGAGCACCGACTGCGGTTCCTGTTCGATGCCCACCGCCTCGGGCATGCTGCCCTGCATGCGGCCGGCCAGGGCGTACTGCGCGATGCGGGTGGCGGTCTCGGGATCGCCGCCACCGCGCAGGCGGTTGAGCGCGGCGAGATCATCGAGCCACGCCCGGCGCGCCGGCGCGCTGACTCCGGGCGGATCGGCGAGGTAGAGCACCGGGTCGCGACCGGGCTGCAACTGCACGCCCTGGTGACGCGAGGGCAGGAAGCCGGCGCTCCAGTAGAAGTCGAAGAACAACTGACCGCACGACGCCTCCTTGTCGCGCGAGGTCATCACCGTGTAGGCCGGCAGATCGGGATTGATCGGCCCGTAGGCGTAGTCCAGCCAGGCGCCCAGGCTGGGCCGGCCGGGCAGCTCGGCGCCGGTCAGCAACTGCGTCATCGCCGGCGCGTGGTTGACGGCATCGGCACGCATGCTGCGGATCAGGCAGATGTCGTCGGCGATCGAACCGGTGTGCGGCAGCCACTCCGACAGCCAGGTGCCGGCCTGGCCGTACTGCTTGAATGGCGTGATCGACGGCAGGATCGGCCGCGACTTCTGGCCGCTGGTCATGGTGCTGAGCTTCTGGCCCATCAGCACCGAGGGCGGGATCTCCTGGCCGTGCAGCTTTTCCAGCCCGGGCTTGTAGTCGAACAGGTCGAGCTGCGGCGGCGCGCCACCGTGCAGCATGAGCACGATGCGCTTGGCGGTCGGCCGGTGGTGGGGCAGGCCGGGCAGCACTGACGACGACGCGTCGCCGGCGGACAGGCGGGGAACCGCGGGAATGGTGGCGAGGGCGAGCGCACCGGCGCGACCGAGCAGACGACGACGCGACAGCATGCGATCACTCCCGGGAGACGACTTCGTCGAGGTTGAGGAGCAGGCTGCACAGCATGGTCCATGCCGCCAGCCGCGCCGGTTCGATGGCCGCCGGTGGGGCGTGCTCGCCGACCGCGATCAGCGCCTTGGCGCCGGCAGCGTCGCTGGCGTAGACCGACTGCATGCGCGCCAAGGCCGCACCAAGCCGCGCCGATTCGTCAGCGCTGGGTGGACGGCAGGTGGCGAGCGTGAAGGCGTTGCGCCAGCGCGCGGCGTCGTCACCCGGACCGGCGAGCACGCGCTCCGCCAGTCCGCGCGCGGCCTCGACGTAGGTGATGTCGTTCATCAGCACCAGCGCCTGCAGCGGCGTATTGGTGCGGCGCACGCCGACCGCGCAGAGCTGGCGGCTGGCGCTGTCGAAGAGATTGGTCGGCGGCACCGTGCGGCGCCAGAAGGTGTACAGGCTGCGTCGACGCAGGCTCTCGCCGTGGTCCTGCACGTACTTGATCTTGCCGAAGCTGAATTCCTCCCACAGGCCGGCTGGCTGGTAGGGCTTCACCGGCGGGCCGCCGCGACGCTCGACCAGCAGACCGCCCACCGCCAGCGCCTGATCGCGCAGCGCGGTCGCGGCCAGGCGATGTCGCGGGGCGCGCGCCAGCAGTTCGTTGGTGGGATCGCGTTCCAGCGCCGCCGCCGTCACCTGCGACGACTGGCGGTAGGTGGCGCTGCGCACCAGCAGGCGCAGCAGCGCCTTGACGTCCCAGCCGCTCTCGACGAAGCGCACGGCCAGGGTGTCGAGCAGCTCGGGATGCGTCGGCGGGCGGCTCTGGGCGCCGAAATCCTCGGGCGTGCGCACCAGACCGGCGCCGAAGCAGTGCTGCCAGAAGCGGTTGACCGTCACCCGCGCGGTCAGCGGATTGCCAGCATCGACCAGCCAGCGCGCCAGGCCGAGGCGGTTGGCCGGCGTGTCCTTGGCTGGCGCCGGCAGCGCCGACGGCGTGCCGGCGGTGACCTCGTCGCCCTTCTTGTCCCAGGCGCCGCGGGTGAGGATGTGGCTCTTGCGCGGCGACTTGTCGTCCATGACCAGGACGGTGGCGCTGCCCTTCTCGCGCTCGGCGATGCGCTTGCGGTCCTCGGCGATGCGCTGCACCAGCACCGCCGCCGCCAGCGAGACCTTGCTGCGATGATGGTCGCTCAGGACGGTGGTCTGCGCCGCGCTGCGCTGATCGGCGGCCACGCTGGCCGCATCCAGCACCGGCTTGGGCAGCTTGGCGATCGCCGCCGCGTCGAGCGCGGCCAGCCAGATGGTGAACTCGCCGGCGATGCGCGGTTCGCTGGCGTTCAGTTCGGCCTCGGTGCTCAGCAGGGTGGCGCGCAGGTTGACCAGTTCGGCGGCATCGACGGCGGCATCGATGCGCAGGACCGGTTCGCGGGCGCCACCACCCTTCTCGGCGACGTTGTTGAAGTAGGCGAACAGCCGGTAGTAGTCGCGCTGGGTGTACGGGTCGTACTTGTGATCGTGGCAGCGCGCGCAGGTGAAGGTCGCGCCCAGCCAGACCGTGGCCACGGTCTCGGCGCGATCCATGACGTAGTCGATGCGCGACTCCTCGGCGATGCGCCCGCCCTCGTTGTTGATCATGTGGTTGCGGTTGAAGCCGGTGGCCAGGCGATCGCGATCAGTGGCGTCGGGCAGCAGGTCGCCGGCGAGTTGGACGATGGTGAAGCGGTCCCAGGGCAGATTGGCGTTGAAGGCCTCGACCACCCAGTCGCGCCACGGCCACATGCTGCGGTCGGCGTCACCCTGATAGCCGTTGGAATCGGCGTAGCGCGCGGCGTCGAGCCACGACAGCGCCAGATGCTCGCCGTAACGCGGCGAGGCGAGCAGCCGATCGACCAATTGGTCGTAAGCGTCGGGCGAGCGGTCGGCGACGAAGGCCTCGACCAGGTCCGGATCCGGCGGCAGCCCGGTGAGGTCGAGCGCCAGGCGGCGGATGAGCGTGCGACGGTCGGCCTCGGCCGCCGGCGCCAAGCCGTCGCGTTCCAGGCGTGCGAGCACGAAACGGTCGATCTCGGTGCGCGGCCAGGCCGGGTTTTTCACCACCGGCGCCGGAGCCGCGCGCGGCGGTACGAACGCCCAGTGCTCGCCCCAGGGTGCACCCGCGGCGATCCAGCGCGTCAACGTGGCGATCTCGGCCGCGCTCAGACGCTTGCCGCCCTTGGCCGGCGGCATGACCTCGTCCTCGTCGGCGGTGGTGAGGCGGGCGATCAGCGAACTCGCCGCGGGTTTCCCGGGAACCACTGCGGCGCCGTGCTCGCGCGTCGCCAGCGCGCCGGCCGCGGTGTCCAGGCGCAGCTTGGCCTTGCGCGCCTTCTCGTCCGGACCGTGGCAGGTGAAGCAGCGATCGGAGAGGATCGGCCGCACCTCGCGGGCGAAGTCCGGCGCGATCTCACCAGCCCGGCAGCAGCCGAGCACCAGGACTCCGACGACGACGACGCGCATCATTGGCAACTCTACGGAGGAAGGACAGTCGACGTTCAGCGGAAAGACCCGACTGGAGCAGGCGCCAGCACGATGGCTTGCCGAAGGCAGGCGGCAACTTGTCGGATAGTCAGGGGAGCGGGGCGGGGGGAGGGCGCGAAGGGGACGCAGAGGTGAGGATGCTCGCCATTTACGAGTGTGCCTTTCCTCGATGACACCCGCACCTCACCTCGCGCCCATTCGCGCCCCTTCGCGCCCTTCACGCCCTCCGCGCCCCGCCCCGCCCGCCCCCACGCACCGCACGCATGCCCCCGCCGAATTCCCATTCCGCTCCCGGCGCTGACATCCATCGTCCCGCGATGGAACCCCGGCGCTGGTGGCTGCACGGCGCCGGCGCCCTGCTGACGGTGGCCTTCGCGGCGCTGGCCTGGCGCAGCGGCCAGCCGGGTCCGTTGCCGATCACCTGGTACCTGCCAGCCATGGGCGTGGCGTGGCTGGCGCTGGCGATGGGTTGGCGCGCGCAGCGCGGCGCGACCGCGACCGCGACCGTCGCCATCGTGGCGTGGGCCTTGGCCGCGCGCGCCGCCGGCTTCGCCTGCGCGCCGCTCTACGAGGACGACTGGGCGCGGTACCTGTGGGATGGCTGGCAGGTGGCAGGCGGGCATGACCCCTACGCCACGGCACCGGCCGAGCACTTCGCCGACCGCGGCCTGCCACCGGCGATCGCGGTCGCGCTCGACACCGTCAACCACCCCGACTGGCCGACCATCTACGGTCCGCTTTGCCAGGTGCTGTTCGCCGGGGCTGCGCTGATCGCGCCGGGAGCGCTGTGGGCATGGAAGCTGCTGCTCGCAGGTATCGAGATCGCCGCGCTGCTGGTGCTGCGCCGCCGGCTGCCAGCGCCCGCGCTGCTGCTCTACGCCTGGTGCCCCCTGCTGATCCAGGAGACCTGGTGCAGCGCCCATCCCGACGCCGTGGCGATGGCGTTGCTGGTAGCGGCGTGGGTGCTGCGGGCGCGCTGGGCGCTGGCTGGCATCGCCATCGGCCTGGCCCTGGCGGCGCGGCTGCACGCGGCGCCGGTGGCGCTGGTGCTGATCGCTGCCCGGTTCGGCGGCAACCGTGGCCACGCCGCTGACGCGACGGCGCTGCTGGCCCAGCCCGCCGCGACCGGCGACGGCTGGCGCTGCGCGCTGGTCGCCGGCGCGACCCTGGCGCTGGCCTATGCGCCCTTTCTCGCCATCGGCGACGCCGGACTCGCGGTCACCGGCCGCTTCGCGCAGGCCTGGGACTACAACGGACTCGCGCACGGCCTGCTCGCGCTCGGCCTGGGTGACGGCGTCGCGCGGGTGGTCTGCACGCTGGCCCTGGTCGCCCTGCTGACGTGGTGCGCCTGGAGCGCACGCCGCAGCGCGGACGCGTGGCCCGCCGGCCTCGCCCAGGCCGGCGCGCTGGCGCTGTCGCCGGTGGTCAATCCCTGGTACCTGGTGCCGGCCTTGCCGTGGATCGCGGCGCGGCCGCAGGCGTGGACCATCGTCTTTGCGCTGGTGCTTCCGCTCAGCTATGTGCACGGCCTCAGCCTGGGCGACGCCACGCTGGGCAGCTATCAGCATCCGGGCTGGGTGCGACCGCTGGAGACGGCGGCGGTTGCGCTGGCGCTGGGCTGGGACTGCTGGCGACGCTGCCGCATGCCGCGCGGCCGCGGCGACGTCCCACCGTTCAGCGGATCTGGTGACGCGCCGCCAGGTAGCTCTTCAGCGCAGTGATCTGCGCGTCATCGAGTCGGCCGGCCAGGCCGTCGATGGCGATCACGGGGTCGCTCACCCGCGCGGCGCGGTGCAGACGGGTCAGCAACGGCTGCTGCTCGGCGAGGCGGGCAGGGTCGGCCGCAGGCAGCGACAGACCGCTGCCACCATGGGCCAGCCGCCAACCGAGCACGAAAGCGCCGGCGTCGACGACGGCGGGCGGCGTCGATTGAAAACGCGCGGTGAGGTAATGCGTGAGCGCGGCGAACTGGCCGACGTCGAGCCGGCCGGCAAGCGCTTCGAGCCGCGGCGCTTTGAGCGCGTCGGCCCACAGCGCCAGCACCGGGACCTGATCACCCACCGCACTGTCCACCACGGCACCCGCGACGACGCTGCCGGTGGCGAGGCGATGACCGACGGCGTAGGGCTTGTCCGCGTCGGGCTTGGAGGCGATGCGGAAGCGGCCATCGAGGTAGGAGACCAGGCCGGCAAACTGCACGTCGCTGAGCCGGCCGGCGAGGGCGACCAGGTCGCCTTCACGACCCTGTTCACGCAGACGGTCCTGGGCCAGTTCGAGCGTTTTGATCTGGCTGACGAACCGCGTCTCGTCGGGAGACGACCCGATCGCCGCGCGACCGGTGAAGACCTGCTGACCGAGCGCGTAGGCCTCGGCTTCCTTGCTGGTGCCGCCACGACCACTGTCGGTGCCACCACCACCGCCACGTCCACCGTTATTGTTGCTGCTGTTGCCCAGCCCGGTGGGCGGCGCCGGGGGCGGCGGCGCCGGCGGCGGTGACGAGCGTTGGCGATTGCCCCCGCCATAGCTGCCGCCGCCGTAGCTGCTGGCGGCTGCGTCGACGGTGAGGGCGGCGAGGAGGACGATCAGGACCAGGCGCATCGCGGACATGACCGGGGCTCCGGCGGGTTGCGGCGCATGCTGACCGCAGGGGATGGGGCTCAAGGCCTAGATGGATCGGCGCGGTACCGGCGGGTGAACTGCTCCGGCGACCGGCGGATCACGGTGTGCTCAGCGCGTCGATGACGAGATGGGGATGGTGCACCCCCCGGCGCACCGTAAAGCCGATGGTCGCCACGCCGGTCAGGCGGTAGGCGACGTGATGCGCGGGAAATGCCGGCAGGCCGAGCAGGAAGGCGGTCAGCACCGCCAGCGAGCCGCCGTGGGCGACCACCGCCAGCGAGCGTTCCTCGGCACCGGGGTCGGGCATGTAGCCGCCGGCACGGCGGTGCATGCCCCAGCGCGCGAGTTCGCGCAGCAGGGGCGGGCCGACGCGCGCGTGCATATCCAGGCAGCCCTCGCCGAGTTCGGTCAGCCAGGTCTCGTCGGCCCAGCGCTGGGCGTCGCGCGTGAGCATGGCCTCGTACTGCGTGCTGGGCAGTTCGCGGAGCGCCGGATTGGGGATCCATTCGCGCAGGCAGCCGTGGCGTTCGAGCGGGATCGCCCGGCCGGCGACCAGCGCCTCGGCGGTCTGCACGCAGCGACCGTAGGGCGACGTCAGCACGGCGTCGAAGCGCCGGTCGCTCAGCGCGAGCGCCAACGCCTGCGCCTGGGCCACCCCGGTCGGCGACAGGAAACCGGCGACCGGGGAATCCGGCAGGGCGAAGGAATCGCCGGCGGCCTCAGCATGGCGGATCAGGGTCAGGAGCATGGTTTGGTCGGGCGTTCGGTCAGGCGTTCGGGCGTTCGGGCGCGCAGACGTTCGGGCGTTCGGTCACTCGCTGACATCCGGATCCGTGTACGGCCGTACGGCCGTACCTCCGCACGTCCGCACCCTCTTCACGGCGTCGGCCACTGCCCGATCACATGCCGTTCGTCGCGCGGCTTCATCGCCTTGAGCCGTGCGCTCGGCATCCAGCCGTCGGGCAGCAGCACCGACCACGCCAGCACGCAGGGCGAGATGGTCTCGTTGACGGTGTATTCCTGCAGGTCGGGCGCGTCGTGGTAATCCATCACCCACATCCGCCAGTAGGGGATGGGCGGCATGAAGTCCTGGGGGTTGAGTTTGACCGACTCGGGCAGCAGGCGCTTGGCCATGGTGTAGGCACCGGTGCGCGGGTCGCGGCTCGCGAGGTTGAAGCCGCGTGTACGCGCGCCGATGGGCAGGCCGCCGACGACGCCGTAGACGGTGATGCCCGGCACCGGATCGAGGATGCCGTCCTCCTCGCTCTCGCCTGAGAAGAAGCACCAGGGGTAGGTGTAGCCGATGCCCGAGGTCCACGAGGTGCCGAGCGGATTGCAGCCCTGCACCCAGTCCACGCACAGCGCGATGGCATCGAGGTACTTCTGCTGGTGGGTGAGCGCATAGGCCATGGCCAGTCCGCGGGCGTCGTAGGTCGCGCTGGCCTTGCCCCAGGCGGTGCCCCAGGCCCAGCGCGGATCGATGCAGCTGCGGTAGAAGGTCGCGTCCAGGGTGAATCGTTCGAGTTCGTCGGCCTGGCGCAGGCAGTCGGCGCGGGCGGCATCGCGGATGGCCTTGGGCAGGGCGGCATCGTCGTAGAAGGCCCAGAAGAAGTCATGGTAGACGAACTTGATCGGCCAGCGCAGGTGCGGCTTCATCTTGGGATGCAGTTCGATGGCCTGGTCGAGGAAGGCGCGCTCCTGGGTGGCGCGGTACAGTTCCAGCCCGGCCAGGCACCACGAGACCAGGATCATCTCGTCGCCTTCGCGGCAGGGCTTGCCCGAGCCGGCGTAGTCCTTGCGCTCGTAGTGGTTGGCCGGGTTGGCGCCGAAGGCATAGGCGCGTCGCGCCGAATCCAGCCAGCCGGCCGCGACCTCGGGCTTGAACGGCTTCAGCACGCGCGCGAGATGGGCGGCGGCACCGGCATAGACCAGCGAACTCTCCCGGCAGCGGGCGCTGAAATAGTACTTCTCGGGATCGTGGTGCGGCCGCCCGCTGGGCATGTCGCCGGACGAGTTGGGATGCTTACGCGCCTCGAGGTGGCCGGCGATGCCGCCCTTCTCGTCCTGCGAATTGCGCCACACCAGCAGTCCCCAGGCGACCTCGTCGAGGATGTCCGGGATGCCATTGGTCGATTCGTAGGTGTGCTCCTGGCCGTCGCGGAACTTGGCAGGCGCGATGGCGTAGGCGATGAGCAGGTCGTAGATGGTGTCGTAGTGCCAGCGTCGGCGGTCGTAGTCGGCGGCATCGTACCAGCCGCCGACGCCACCCTTGCCCGGCGGGCCCCATTCCACGTCGGGCCTGGTTTTGCGCCCGTGCTCGATGGCCTCGAAGTCGCTCACCGGCGTCCGGATGCCGGGATGCTCGCAGACGTAGTCGCCGACGTAGGCGGTGCCATGCGCGAACGGCCGCGGCCAGCCCGTCCACGCAGCCGCCAGTTCGTGTCCGCCGCGCTGGTGGAAGAGCCCGCGCAGGTGCAGGTAGAACGCCTTGCCCGCCGCCTCGCCGCCGTGGTTGAAGGGCCAGCTGCGGCCGAGACCGGCAACGCGGATGTAGCAGTCGCCCTGCGCGGTCAGCCCGGACAGATCGAGTTGGTAGAGGTCCTCGCCGGCGGCGGAGCGTTCGAACTTCCCGATCCAGGTCTTGGGATCCTTGGCGAGCAGGGTGATGGTGCCGCTGTGCACCACCTTGCGGGAGTCGGCGTCGACCACCTCGAACGGCTTGCCATCCCAGTCCGCGAACGGCACCGGCCCGACCCCGGGCTGCCAGGCGCCGAGGTAGGCGTACTTGCGCTTGGCCAACGGGCTGTAGCCGCTCTGGTTGACCTTCAGCGCGCGGCTGACGGTGTGGTCCTCGTGGAAGACGATGGTGGCTGCGCGGCCATCGGCCTGGGCGAAACGGTAGGCGCAGCCGCGGCGCATCGGCGTGGGCAGGAACAGGTAGGAGAAATTGGCGAGGTTGACGCCGGCCGTGCTTTCACGGCCGCGGGTCTTCTGGAACTCGCGGTAGTTGCCGCGCGGCATCGCCCAGCGCGACACCTTGGCGGGATGCGCGTTGGCGGCAGCGGCATAGGCCGGATCCTCGGTGCTGGTGATGGTGAAGAAGGCGGGCTGGTCGAGCCGCTCGGGTTGGGTGTAGGCGGCAATGAATGCCGGTTCGAATACCGCCTCGTATTCCCTGAGCTGCGTCCAGGCGTTGACCGGCTTGGCCATGATCGCGTCGAGCTCGGCCTTCTTCGCCGCATACGCGGCCTTGCGCACCTCCTGCGTGTAGTCGTTGCCGATGATCACCAGCTGGTGGTGGATGACCTGCACGTCGAGCCACACGCGCTCGCCGACGCCCTCATGGCGGGCGAAGGCGACATCGAGCCGGAAGGGCGCGTCGACCGGCCCGAGATCGGGCGCCGCATCGCCGGCAGCGAGCAGCGCGGTGGTGAGCAGCAGGCCCAGCACCGGGAGGCTCGGTAGCAGCGTCATCGAGCGGCTCGTCATGTTCTTGTTCCTGCGGTCGGTACGCGGTCAGACGGCATAGCTAGCGCTGCGCAGGCAATCGCGCAAGTCCGCGAGACGCCACACCGCCGGCGGCACCTGACCCGGACGGACGGCGGGGAAATCACGGCGGAACTCCCCCGCCCACAGGTAGCGCAGCAGCGTCTGCGCGCGCGGATTCTCGGCGGCGATGGCGAAGGTCCGGCTGCGGCCATCCTTGGCCAGGCGGACGCTGGCGCTGGCGGGCAGGTCGAGCGCGATACTGCCGTCGGCGAGGTGCTCGGCGATGGTCGTGCCGTCGGCGTGCTGGAAGCGCACGCTGCCGCCGCGCCAGGGGCTGTCGGCGCCCACCTCCAGCCGATAGGCGGTGCGCTGCGCCGCGAAGCGCCAGCCCGGCGGATGCAGGTAGACCGGGTTGGTGATGGCGTAACTGCGGATGGCCTTCTGCGCGCCATCGGGGTCGGCGCCGGCGCCGGTGGCGCGCGCCAGCAGCCAGCCCGGCTGGTCATCACCGGGGATGGCCAGCTCGATGACGCCGCCGGCGACGCGGTCGCGCGACCAGCGCACGCGACCGCCGCGGCCGACCACATCGACGCGGGCGAAGCCGTCCTCGCCGGGGGCCGGCAGCGCGATCAGGCGCAAGCGGTGCTCCTGCCCGGCAGCGCTGGCGACCGTGCCGCCCATGTCGACCCCGTCGACGCTCAAGTGCAGGAACGGCCCGGACGAGGCGCAGGCACGGCCGAAGCGCGCGGCGGCGGCGATCGCGGCCGGCGTCGGGTGCTCACCGACCGGCATGACGCTGGCGAGCGCCTGTTCCTGGCCGGCGAGTGACGGGCGATCGAAGCAGCCGTCGGTCTCGGCGAAGCCCGGCACCAGCGCACCGGTGTCGAGCAGGTGGAACCACAGATCCTGGTAGCCGCGATGGCACGCGTCATAGCCCATCACCGCCAGGCCATCGAGGAAGCCGTCGGCGATCAGGTGCAGACCGGCCTCGGCGGCGATGTTGGTGATGAAGCGTTCATCAGCCATCGCGGCAGCGCCAGGCAGCGCCGCCGTGCGCGGATGCCGCGCGCCGACGTGATCGGGGATCGGCTGCGTCCACCACGACGTGGGATGCGCCCACACCGCCAGCGCACCGGCGCGGCGCTGGCGGGCGACGACGTCCACGTACGGCCGGCGACGGAAGGGCGTCCCGGTGAGCGGATTGATCTCGGCGTGGTCGTCACCGTCGTGCCACTGCACCGGGCGGTCCTGATCGTAGTCGTGCCAGGCCGGCACGTCGTAGTCCCACCCGAAGTACCAGAGATGGCCATAGCGGCACTTCGGCGTCTCGTTGTCGAGATAGAAGAAGGTGGCGCCGCCGGCATCACGATTCAAGCCGGCCAGGCAGGCACGGATCTCGGCGCGATCCATCACCGCTTCCGGCGCGATCCGCCCGGCGTCGTAGACGGCGCGGTCCGGGCCCTCGTAGCGCGCGAACTTCTCCTTCGACACCGGTTCCCAGGGCGAACCCAGACCGAGGGCGCCAACGCCGTGCGCCCGACACCACGCCAGCAGGTTGCTGCCGGCCTGTTCGGCGGGCACCTGGCCGCTGCGCAGATGGTGGGTATGGCCGATCACCGGCCGCCAGAGCGCTCGCAGGGCGCCCGCAGCAGCAGCGGGCACTCCAGCGATGACGCTCAGTTCACGGACGGACATGGGCGGCGGATCATGGTCGTGCCTGGCCGAGGCACCAGGGGCGCGTAGCGGCGTTCGACCGCGCGGTTGGCGCTGCACACCGCCGTCTGCGCTTTCAACCCAGGTGCCGATCCCAACGCCAGCGCGGGGCTGCACACCGGTCAGCCGCGGGCAGAGCTCCCTGCTGCCAGCGTCGTCGCCGGGTCTGCGCGCCGGTTCACCAACCCCACCAGCCGGTAGGCCATCAGCACCGCGCGCAGCGGCGACTGCGCGGTCAGCTCGCGATCGAGCGCGACCAGCGCTGCGGCCAGGTCACCTCCGTACGCGGCCAGGTGATCGGCGCAGCGCCGGGCGAAGGCGCTGTTCAAGCGGCGATCGACGTCGACGACGGCGGCCAGGACGCCGGCGGCGCGGCCGCTGGCCACCAGCCGCCAGGCGAAGCCCGGCCGGCTGCCGATCCACGCCAGGGTGCGGCAGGCGAACAGCGCGACGTTTCCGCTCGCCCGGCCGGCCGCGCCCCAGTCGGTCGCGGTCACGCCGCCGAAGGCGGGCAGGCCGGCAGGCAGGCCGTGGCCGGTGTACAGCACCAGCGCGGGTCGCGTGACGAGACGATCGCGCAGCGTCGCGCGCGCGACGCGATCACCGCTCCAGCGCGCGACCGCGCGCCGGCGTCCGCTCGCAACCGCCGCCGCGCCAGACGGTCGCCTCAGCCGGGCAGCGAGAGCGCAGGACAGCCGCAGGTAATGATGCTGTCCGGCCGCGAGCACCGCCCAGCCGCCGCCGTCGCCGGCCGTCGGCAGCGCCGCCAACCACGGCACGAGCTGGGCGCTGCGGTCGGCGTGCACGCTGGCCACTGCCACGCCGCCGATGACGGCCGCCGGGCAGGCGCGCGCGGGCGGCAGATGGCGGGGTGCGACCAGCAGGATGCCATCGACCCGGCCACGCCAGCGCGCCGCCAGCATGGCCAGACCATAGGGATCGTCACCGCGACGCCGCCGGGGCCGCCGCGTCCAACGCATGGAGAAACCGGCTGCCAGCAGCCCGTCGCGCAGCGCCGCGCGCTGCGCGACGGGGGAAACCACCAGCAGTGGCGACCGTCTCAACCGCCGCGGCCGGCGAGGGCGGTAAACGGCCGCGCCACCCCGATGAGCGGTCGCGTGAGGACGGTGCCCAGCCCTTCCAGCACGGTGCGCGCGTTCTTCACCTGATCGACGTAGGGCAGATACTTCGCCCACTCCGCCTGGGCGTCGCCGTCGACGAAGCGGCTGACGTAGTAGTCCTCGACGATGTTGGCCTGTGCCTCGCGCGTGAACTTGGAGAAGTCGCCGTTGTTCGCCGCCAGCTGCGCGTCGGTGTAGGTGTAGGCCTCGTTGTCGCCGGGTTCGGTCTTGTCCAGCCGCGCACGCATCTGCGCTTCCAGCGCCTGGATCATGTAGATCGGCCCGGCCTGCACGCCTTGCCAGACGTGGGTCAGTTCGTGGATCAGGGTATCCAGCTCCTTCAGTTCGCCGTCGGCCTTGAAGTCGGTCTTCGAACTGTAGTTGAGCACGTACATGGTGGTGAACGGCCGTCCGCCGTTGACCGCCTGGATGAAGTCAGCGGCATACGAGGCGTTGGCCACCTTCACCCGCGTCAACCAGTCGGCGGTGCCGAACACCTTGCGCGCTTCGCGCAGCTCGTTCGCGGTCAGGAAACGATGCCCGCCGAGCGCTTCGAGGATGGCGGCGAAGGCCAGGGCGGCCAGACCGAGACCGCCTTCGAGTCCGGCCAGGAAGATCTGGCCGATGCCCTTGCCGATGGCGATCAGGCCCTGCACGAAGCCGGCGCGGAAACCCTCGACGACGTCGCGGCAGACCCCGGCAACCACCTCGGCCAGGGTCAACCCGGTGGCGAGCACGCCTTCGAGCACGGTGCGCAGGATGCTGGCGGTGCGGGTGGCGATCGCTGCCAGCACCTGCCCGACCTTGCGTCCGGAGCGGACGATCGCCTGGGCGACGGCGCGCAGGCCGGCAGCGGCCAGCTTGACCGCCTCGGTCATGACCTGGGCGACGGTGCGCCCGAGATCGAGCAGCGCATCGACGGCGGTGATGATGGCGTTGCCCACCTGCGTCGCCGCCCAGGTCACCACCTCGGCGAGGGCACGGCCCGCGCGGACGATGGCGTTGACGGCGCCACGGATGGCCTCAGCGCCCTGACGGGCGGCGGCGGCGAGGATGTCGGCGGTCTTCTTGCCGGCGTCGATCAGCGCCTCGACCAGATCCTCGATGCGATCGGCGGTCCAGTGGGCGGCCTCCTGGAAGATGTCGCTGAGGGCGCGACCGGCGGTCTGGATGCCGTCGATGACGGTGTTGACCGCCTCGCCGACGGCGTTGACCACGGTCGAAGCGCCTTTCTTGATGGCGCCCCAGGCGTCATCGAAGAAGCCGTCGACCGGCGCCTTGGCACCGTCGCGCTTCTGCGCCGCGCGCAGCACGCTGCCGGCATCGCCCAGCCAGTCGACCACGGCCGCGAGATCGCCACCGCTGGCGAAGTAGTCCTGGAAGAACGGCCGCGACTGCGCCTTCTGGAGCTGAGCCATGCCGCCGATCAGCTCGCGCTTGCGACCGGCCTGGGCGAAGGCGGCGATGGTGACGCGGCGTTCGTCGGCACGGTTGGCGGCAGCCCAGCGCACCAGTTCGCCGGCGTGGGCGTCAGCCTCATCGCGGTCGGCCGGAGTCGGCCGCGCCGAGCGCGGCATGATCAGCGTACGCGCCAACGCGGTGGCATCGGCGGGCGAGCGGCGCAGCGCCTCGCCGACCAGGCCGGGCGACTGCTTGGGCTGCGGTCTGAGGCGGCTGACGCTGGCGGTCAGCGCCTCGGCGCGGGTGAAGTCGAGCGCGGCGAGCGACGGCGCGCCGCGCGCAGCAGGGGTGGCGGGACGGGTGATGCGGGGGGCGGGCATGGGGGCGGCTCCGAGGGCAGGTGGACCGTGGCGCGGATGCGCGGCGGCGGCACGGGATGAGCAGCGTGAACAAACTCCGCAGATGCGAACGCAGTCGTTGCGTGTTCACTCGGCATCATGATCCGAGACCACGCGCATGGTGCTGACATGGATTTCGAGTCAAGGCGGCGCGCCGGCGGTTCGTCAGCGCTTCACACTTGTCCGGTCAAGGCGGCTCGCGGTACTGGCGACCCACCATGCCGCGCCTGCGTCCAGCGATCGCCGTCCTCCTCGCCCTGGGCGCGCTGACCGCGGCGTGGTGGCGGTGGTGGCGTCCCGGCGACGATGCGCTGGTGGTGTACTGCGCCCACGACGCGGTCTTCGCCCAGGACGTGTTCTCCGAGTTCGAACGGCGCAGCGGGCGGCGCGTGGTGGTGCTCTACGACACCGAGGCGACCAAGTCGCTTGGTCTGGCCGAGCGGCTGATCGCCGAGGCCGGCCGGCCGCGCTGCGACGTGTTCTGGAACAACGAGGCGCTCGGCACCATGGACCTGGCGCAGCGCGGGCTGCTCGCCGTCCACCGCGGCGCCGGTTGGAGCCGCATCCCCGACGCCTTCCGCGACCGCGACGGCCGCTGGACCGGCTTCGCCGCGCGCTTGCGCGTGGTGCTGGTCGACACCCGGCACATGGCGGCGACGCCGGCGGCGGTGCGCGCGGCGCTCACCGGCGACCTCAGCCAGGCGGTCATCGCCAAGCCGCTCTACGGCACCACGCTCAGCCACTACGCCGCGCTATGGCAGACGCTCGGTGCGGCGCGCCTGCAAGCCTGGCACCGCGACGCCGCCCAGCGCCAGCTCCGCCGCGTCGACGGCAATGCCGTGGTCAAGGATCTGGTCGCCGGGGGCGGTGCCGCGTTCGGCTTCACCGACACCGACGACGCGTTCGCCGCCATCGCTGCCGGCGCCGCGGTGGCGATGGTGCCCGCCACCGCCGATCTCGAACTGGTCAGCGACAGCGGTCCCACCGTGGTGGTGCCCAACACCGTCGCCGTCATCGCCGGCGCGCCGCACCCCGAGGCGGCGCGCCAGTTGGCCGATTTCCTCGCCTCGGCGGAAGTCGAACTGCTTCTGGCGCGGTCGGCGGCGCGCCAGGTGCCGCTGGGCGCGGTGGACGAAGCGGCGCTGCCGGAGGCGGTGCGCGCGCTGCGGCCGTGGGCGGCTCGCGGCATGCCCATCGCGGACCTGCTGCCAGCGCGCAATGCCTGTCTGGCGTGGCTGCGGGTGGAACTGGGGATCGCGACCTGGCCCGACCCCGACGTCCGCCGCGACCGCGCCGTAGCGACCGCGGCAGGCGTGGCTGGAACGTCAGGTCGGTCGCGTGCCGACGTCGACGCGGTGCACGCCGTGGCCGGACGGTGATCGCCGCGACCATCATCGACTGCGCGCGCGCTGCCGGCATCGCCATCGTGGCCACGCTCGCCGCGGCGGCGCTCGACGGCCTGCGTGGCCGGCGCGTACTGTGGCTGGGACTGGCGGCCTGGCTGCTGGTGCCGGCGTTGGCGGTGGGCTGGGCGTGGGCAGTGCTGCCGTGGGCGCCGCTGCGCGCGCCGTGGGCGGCAACGACGTTGCACCTCGCCCTCGCCGCGCTGCGCCTGGCGCCACTGGCGTTGGCGGTGGCGTGGCTCGACCGCCCGCCCGTGGACCGCGCCGGACTGCACGCCCTGCGTCTGGCCGGCCACGCGACCTGGTGGGCATGGCTTCGCCATGGACCGGGACGGCGCTGGCTGCTGGCGGCGCTGGTGGTGTTCGCACCGGCGCTGGCCGAATTCGAGATCGGCGCCCGGCTCGGGGTCGACGCCTGGGCCACCCGGCTGTTCGACGCCCAGGCCGGCGGTCTGCCCCTGACCGCGACGATTCTGCGGGCGGCGCCAGGGGTCGGTGCGCAGGCGCTGGTCCTGGCGCTGGCCTGGCGGATCGGTCGTCGCCGCGGCGAGGAGTCCGCCACCGGTGAGCGCGGACGCGGGCAACGCGCGCTCGGCGTCGTGGTCCTGCTCGCCGGCAGCGTGGTGCTGGTGGTGCTGCCGCTGGCAACCGCGCTGCGCGGCGCCGTCGGCGGCTGGAACGCCGTGGCCAACCGCAGCGCGTGGAGCGAGGTCGCCGCCACCATGGGGGTCGCCGCCACCGCCGCGCTGTGCACCTGGCTGCTCGCCGGTCGGCTGCTCACCGACCGGCGGCGGTCAGGTCGCACCGGCAGCGTCGTCCTCAGCGCCATGCTGCTGCCCGGACTGTGCGGGCCGCTGGTGATCGGCCTGGGTGTGCTGGCGGCGGTGCAGACGCCAGCGCTGGCCTGGGCCGCCGCCACCCCGCTGCCGCTGGTCGCGGCGCTGATCCTGTCGGCGCTGCCGTTCGTGCTGCCCGCGCGCGCCCTCGCCGAGGCCGCCGCGACCAGTCCCGCCGCGCACATTGCCGGACTGGTCGGCGATGACGTGGCGCAGCGACGCACTGCGCTGGCGCTGCGCTGGCACCTGGTCGGCCGCGCGCACTGGTTGGCGTGGTCGGTGGGCTTGTGGTGCTGCGCTTGCGATCTCGCTGCTTCGGCCATTCTCCATCCCGTGGGGATGACGCCGGTGCTGGTTCGGCTCTACCATTTCATGCACTATGGCCAGAGCGCGGCGTTGTCGGCGCGCCTGGTGTTGGCCATGCTCGTTCCGCTGCTGGTGGCGTTGGTGGTGGGCGCTTGCTGGCGGTGGCGCTGGACGATGACGCGCATGGACGCGCCTCGTGGTTGAGCCCGCCTGGCGCCTGATCGACGTGGTGGTTGCCGGCCGCGACCGGCCGCGCCTGGCGCTCTGCGCCCAAATCCCGATCGGCATCACCGCCGTGCTCGGCCCCTCGGGCGCCGGCAAGAGCACCCTCGCCGATCTGCTGGTCGGCTTCGCTGCTGCCACGCAGGGCCGGGTGGAACGCCTGGTGGAGACCAGCGGCCGGCCGCCCCTGGCGTGGGCGCCGGCGGGTGGCGGGCTGTGGCCGCACCTCACCGTGCGTGAGCATCTGGCCACGGTGGGCGACGCCGCGTCGGTGGCAGCGGCCCTGACCGCCTGCGAACTGGGCGCGCTCGTCGAAGTCCGCCCCGACCGCCTGTCAGCGGGTGAACGCGACCGCCTGGCGGTGGCGCGCGCCCTGGCCAGCGGCGCCGCCGCGGTGGTGCTCGACGAACCCTTCGCCCACCTCACCGCCGCCGAGGCGGCGCGGCTGTGGAGCCGGTTGGTCAGCGCGCTGCGCGCCAGTGGCGCCACGCTGGTCTACACCACCCACGCGCCCGAGCGCGTAATCGGTCATGCCGATCACGTGCTCTGTCTCGACGCCGGCGCGCTGGTGTGGGCGGGCAGCGTCGACGACTGCTACCACGCTCCGCAGACGCCGGCGCAGGCGGCGCTGCTCGGCCCGGCCAATTGGCTGGACGCCGGCGAAGGCGCGGCGTGGTTCGCGTCGTCGACCGCTGGCTGCGTGCGCCCGGAACGCGTCCGCGTCGAACCCGATGCCGCCGGCGCCTGCACGGTGCGCGCCGCGCGCTTCCACGGCGCCCATGCCGAGGTCGAACTCGAACGCGCGGGAGAGCGCCGCGCGTTCTGGCACCGCCCGGCGACACCGCTGACCGTGGGCAGCCGGGTGGCGCTGCGTCTGGCCATGCTGGCGCTGGCGGTCGGCCTGGCCGGCTGCGGTGGCAGTGGTGGCAGTGGTGGCAGTGGTGGCAGTGGTGGCGGTGGCAGCGGCGGTGGACAGCCGCTGACCTTCACCACGACGACGCCGTGGTCGCTGCCGTTGGACGGTGCCAGCCAACCGGCACCGCGCGGCCTGGGGCTGGGTGGCGACGACGAGGTGCTGGTGCTCGACACCGCCGGTCGTGTGCTGGTGTATGCCCCCGGCGGCGTGCTACGCCGACAGTGGACCATGCCGGCCTGGGAGGTCGGGCGTCCGGAAGGCGTGGTCACCCTGCGCGATGGCCGCATCGCCGTCGCCGACACCCATTACCACCGCGTGGTGTTCTTCGACCGCCTGGGAACCGTGCTCGGCACCCTGGGGACGCATGGTCGCGGGCCGGGACAGTTCGAGTTTCCGGTGGGCGTGTGCGGCGATGCCGCCGGAAATCTGTACGTCAGCGAGTACGGCGGCAACGACCGCGTGCAGCGCTTCGCGCCAGACGGCCGCTGGCTGGCGAGCATCGGGTCGTTCGGCACCGCCGACGACGCCGTGCAGCGGCCGCAGGGCCTGTGCTGGGACGACCACCGGCTCTACATCGCCGACGCCATGAACGACCGCGTCCAGGTCTTCGCCGAGGATGGCAAGCATATCGGCGTGCTCGGCGCGCCGACGCCGCCGGAGCTGCACTCACCCTACGGCATCGCCCTCGGCCCCGATCGCACGCTGACCGTGGTGGAATTCTCCGGCGATCGCGTCACCCGGCTCGGCCGTGATGGAGCCCTGATCGGACGGCAGGGCGCGGCAGGGCGCGGGCCTGGGCAGTTCGCCACACCGTGGGCGGTGACGGTGGGGCGGGATGGACGGGTGTGGGTGGCGGATACGGGGAACCGGCGGGTGGTGGAGATGGTGCCATGAGGAATCCCCCGCTGAGCCCTGGTCGCGCTTGGTCCACGTCGCGGCCTTCGCGGTCGCCGGCGCGCCCGGCCATTGCCTAGCGCATGCGCCTCCCCTCCGTCATCCACCGCCTGTTCCCCACGCCCCGCCGTCCGCTGCGGCCCGGCGCCTGGTGGGCACTGGGGCTCTACGCCGCGCTGGTCGCGGGCGCGCTGGTCGTGGTCGAGGTCGCCCAGATCGTGCGCTTCGCGCGGCCGGGGGCGTTCGCGTGGCTGCTGGCGGCGCCGTGGGTGTGGTGGCTGGCGGTGGCGGGGTGGAGCGGCCTGGGCGGTTGGCGCGGCAGCGCGGCGCTGGGGGTGCGCCTGCTGCTGCTAACCACGGCAGTGGCGTCGCTGGCGGAACCACGAGCGGTGCGCACCTCGGATCAGCTCGGAGTGGTGTACTGCCTCGATCTCTCGGATTCGATCGATGCCGCCACCGCCGAATCGGCCAGGAAGTGGATGCTGGAGACGGTGCGCGGGAAGCCGGCGCGCGACCAGGCCGGCCTGGTGGTGTTCGCACGCAATGCCGCGGTCGAACTGCCGCCGCGCCAGGCCTTCCCCTTCGAAGCGGTGACCACCAGCATCCAGCGCGACGGTACCGACCTCGAACAGGGCCTGACCTTGGCCGCCGCCATCCTGCCCGAGGACCAGCCTGGCCGCATCGTGCTGATCTCGGATGGCGTCGGCACCGACGGCGCGCTCGATCGCGCTCTCGACCGCCTGGCCCGCGCCAAGATCCCGGTCGACGTGCTCGGCATCGACTACGAGCACCGCGACGAGGTGTGGGTCGAGCGCATCACCCTGCCCAAGCAGGCGCGACCCGGCGAGACCTATGAGGCGGCGGTGGTGATGGGCAGCCTGAAGCCCGGCCGCGGCACCCTGGTGCTGCGCGAGAACGGCGTCGAGATCGCGCGCGCGCCGCAGGAATGGACGGCCGGCATGAACCGTTTCGTCCTGCCCATCCGCCTGCGCGGGCCGGGCTGGTACGAGTACGCCGCCACCGTCGAGCCGCTGGCGGGCATGGATGGCTGGCGCGAGAACAACACCGCGGTCGGCGATCTGCACCTGGCCGGCGACGGCCGCGTGCTGGTGCTGCGCGATCCCGACGGCGAGAGCGCCGATACCGACTCGCTAGTCAAGGCGCTGCGCGGCTCCAACCGCCTGGTCGAACTCAAACCGGCCTACGAATGCCCGGACGATGCGCTGTCGCTGATGCCCTACGATGCCGTGGTGCTCGCCAACGTCCCGGCCGAGGCGCTGCACGCCGGCCAGCAGCAGGCGCTGCGCGACAGCGTCTACAACCTCGGCATCGGCCTGATCATGGTCGGCGGCAAAAACAGTTTCGGCCCCGGCGGCTGGAACCGCACCGCGGTCGAGGAGGCGCTGCCGGTGTCGATGGACATCAGCCAGCGCAAGGTGATGCCCAAGGGCGCGCTGGCGATCATCCTGCACACCTGCGAATTCCCCGACGGCAACACCTGGGCCAAGCGCATCACCAAGCAGGCGATCAAGGTGCTCGGCGCCAAGGACGAGGTCGGCGTCATCGACTACGACGACCGCGGTGGCTACCAGTGGGTGTTCCCGCTCACCCCGGCCGGCGACTACGAAAAACTGGTGCCGCTGATCGAGAACGCCAGTCCCGCCGACATGCCGTCGTTCGAGGACACCATGCGCCTGGCCTACACCGGGCTCAAGGGCAGCGACGCCGCCACCCGGCACGTGCTGATCATCTCCGACGGCGATCCCTCGCCGCCGCCGCCGGCGGTGATCCAGCTCTACCAGCAGGCCAAGATCACGGTGTCGACGGTGACCGTCTTCCCGCACGGCAACGTCGCTATGCCGCAGTTCGACTCCATCGCCCAGGTCACCGGCGGCCGTGCCTACTTCCCGAATGACGCCGGCAAGCTGCCGGCGATCTTCATCAAGGAGGCCAAGACGCTCAAGCGCAGCCAGATCCAGAACCTCAAATTCACGCCCAAGGCCGGCTTCCCCTCGCCCATCCTCAAAGGCATCACCGCCGTGCCCGGCCTGGAGGGCTATGTGCTGACCACGCCCAAGGCGCGCGCGCAGACCATCCTCGAAGGCCCTGACGCCGAGGAGGAGGACCCGGTGCTGGCGGTGTGGCGCTATGGCGTCGGCGCCAGCGCCGCCTTCACCAGCGACCTCGCCACCAATTGGGGCAGGCAGTGGGTGGCCTGGGACAAGTACCAGGCCTTCGTCGAGCAGCTCATCGGCGCGGTCAGCCGCATCCCGTCGACCAGCCACCTGCGCCTCGACGCCGAGCCCGCCGGCGGCCAGGGCGTGATCACCGTCGAGGACCATCATCCCCAACCCGGTTTCCTCAGCGTGCAGGCGCGCGTGGTCGTGCCGGGTGGCGGCAGCGACCTCACCCTGCCGCTGGTCCAGGTCGGGCCGGGCCGCTACCAGGCGCGCTTCCCGCTGTCCGGTCGCGGCCGTTACCAGGTGCTGATCGCCGGCGAGGGCGCCGGCGCCGGTGGTGGCGAGCCGCGCAAGGAACGCGCCGCCGGCGGCTTCGTGGTCAGCTACTCGCCGGAATACCTGCGCTTCCGCGCCGATCCGCAGGCGCTCACGCGCATCGCCGAACGCACCGGCGGCCGCCGGCTCACCGGCCGCGAGACCGGCGCCGAATTGTTCGGCGTGCAGCGCGAACCGCGCGCCAGTTCGCGGCCGGTGTTCGACTGGTTCCTGCTCGCGGTGGCGCTGCTGCTGCCGCTGGACGTCGCCATCCGCCGCGTGCAGATCGACTGGACGGCGCTGGTCGCGCGCCTGCGCCGTCGCCGCGCGGCGCCCTCGACCGCGGTCATGGGCGCGCTGCTGTCGGTGAAGGCGGCGGTGCGTGAACGTCAGCCCAGCGCCGGACCGCGGCCACCGCCGCTGCCGTCGACCGGCGCGGTCGGCGCGGTGCCGCCGAAGCCGGCGCCCAAGCCCGCTCCCAAACCGACCAGCACGCCTGGCGTGCCGCCGGCCGGCGGTGGATCCACCGCCGGCCGCCTGCTCGACGCCAAGCGCCGACGCCAAGAAGAACACTCCGACCCCAAGGACCCCAAGGATCAGCCATGAGCGACATCGCCGCCCTCGAACAGGAGATCACCAGCTTCAAGGCCGACCTCGCGCAGGTGCGCGCCGAGGTCGGCAAGGTCATCGTCGGCCAGGCCAACGTGGTCGAGGGCGTGGTCACCGCCCTGCTCTGCGGCGGCCACGTGCTGCTCGAAGGCGTGCCCGGCCTGGGCAAGACCGAACTGGTCAAGGCGCTGTCGCGTGCGCTCGATCTCGAATTCCGCCGCATCCAGTTCACCCCCGATCTGATGCCCGCCGACATCATCGGCACCACGGTGATGAACAGCGCCGCTGGCGGTGGCTACTCCTTGGAGTTCCGCCGCGGACCGATCTTCACGCAACTGCTGCTCGCCGACGAGATCAACCGCGCCACCCCCAAGACGCAGTCGGCGCTGCTCGAAACCATGCAGGAGGGCTCGGTCACCGTCGGCGGCATCACCCATCAGCTGGTGCAGCCCTTCGTGGTGCTGGCGACGCAGAACCCGCTCGAACAGGAGGGCACCTACCCGCTGCCCGAAGCCCAGCTCGACCGCTTCCTGTTCAAGCTCGAGGTGCCCTTTCCCACCAAGGCAGAACTCAGCGAGGTGGTCAGCCGTACCCTGCTGCGCCCGGCCAACAACGTGACCAAGGTCATGGACGGCCCGCGCATCGTGCGCCTGCGCCAGGTCCTCGATCGCGTCGTGGTGGCCGACGCCGTGCGCGACTACGCCGTCGGCCTGGTCTGCGCGACGCATCCCCAGGGCGACGCTGCGACTGACAAGGTCAAGCGCTTCGTGCGCTGGGGCGCCAGTCCGAGGGCCGCTCAGGCCCTCGTGCGGGCAGGGCGCGTACGCGCGCTGTCGCAAGGCCGCGCGCATCTGTCAATCGCGGACATCCGCCACTTCGCGGGGGACGTTCTGCGGCACCGCGTGATCTTCAATTACGACGGGCAGGCGGAAGGCGTTCGGGCTGAGGCGCTGATTGGGGAGATTGTGGCGGAGTTGCCGGAATCGGTGTGACCGGGGGGGTGGAGAAGGTTGAGAGGCGGAGAGGTTGAGAGGTTGAGAGGCAGAAGACAGAGAGGTGAGGTGAGGTGAGGTGAGGTGAGGTGAGGCGAGGTGAGGCGAGGTGAGGCGAGGTGAGGCGAGGTGAGGCGAGGTGAGG